>Ga0307986_10000055_pt1 | contig 70535 bp, 74 predicted proteins | sample EllFjometageno82_FD_203170 | JGI IMG/M metagenome (GOLD analysis project Ga0307986, IMG submission 203170) | Marine microbial communities from Ellis Fjord, Antarctic Ocean - #82 | ecosystem: Environmental > Aquatic > Marine > Unclassified | place: Southern Ocean | collected 2014-10-09 | reverse complement strand
ATTTATTTTTCTTTAAATATTCTAACAATTTTTTTCTTCTATTTACTGCTCTTAACAATCCAACCGAAGAGTGTTTATCTTTTTTGAATTGCTTAATATGTGCTGAAAGAGTTTCAATTTTACCTGTCAATAATGCAATTTGTACCTCTGAAGACCCAGTGTCTTTCTCGTGCATTTTTAATTCCTCTGCTTTATTCGTCATACTATTTATTTTCCTATTTGTTTGTTTGTTTTATTAAGTTTTCTATTTTTTCTGCGTATTCAAAAGAGTCATCTTTAGCAAAAAGTATCTTAGGTATGTATTTCATAAATACCTTTTTAGATAAAACTTTTCTAATTAAAAAAGAATATTCTCTTAATTTTTTAATAACTTTTTCTGTATCTTTTCCTCCTAGAGGTAATACATATGCTTTTGCAATTTTAAGGTCTTGACTCATTTTTACTTCTGTAACTGTTACAGTGTTAGTTTCTAAATTCGGCACCTTAGCTTCATTTCTTGCAAAAATCATACCTAAAGATTGCTTAATCATCTCTCCAACACGTAGTTGTCTTTGTGATACAGGTTTTCCTGTTTTATCGACCATTATATTGTTCTCTCAGTAGAAGTCGTACTATAAGCCTCTATTGTATCGTTTTTTTGAAAATCGACAAAGTCTTTAAGTGTTATTCCACATTCTTGGCCGTTACTAACTTGTTTGGCCTGATCTTTTTCCCTGAAAATAGTACTAATCTTACCTGTATAGATAATTGCTCCATCTCTAATTAATCTAGCATTTGCTCCACTAGCTATTTCTCCATCAGTTACTTTAGAGCCTGCAACTTTTCCTGTTCCTGAAACTTTAAATATTTCTAAGATTTGAGCCGTACCATTAATTGTTTCCTGTACATCAGGAGCAAGAAGTCCTGACATTCTTGATTTAATATAATCTAAAACTTCATAAATAATATTATATGAAGAAATTTTAATTTTTTCATTCTCTGCTAATTTTTTTGCTTCTTTACTTGGTTTAACATTGAATGCAATTAAAGTAGCGTTGGATGCTTTTGCTAAGGTCACATCAGTTTCTGTTACCATTCCAATATCTGATAGAATAATTTTAGGTTTAACTTCATCGTGTGTAATTTGATTGATAGCACTTTTAATTGCTTCAGCAGATCCATGTACATCTGATTTTATAATAATATTTAATTCTGCAGCAGATTTATCTGCAAAGGCAGAATCTTGAGTTGCAAAGTTTAGAGGACTTCCTCCAGTTTTGGTTTCATCTGCTCTATTTTCACTTAATGTTTTAGCTTCTTTTTCAGAGTCCAAAACAATAAAATCATCTCCAGATTTAGCTGCTCCATTAATTCCTAAAATCTCAACAGGTGTTGATGGTGGCGCTTCATTAATATTTTTTCCTTTATCATTAATCAAGGCTCTAACTTTTCCCCATTTTAATCCACTAACAAAAAAATCACCTTTTTTAATTGTTCCTGAGGTTACTACAACAGTAGCAACCGCTCCTCTACCTATATCAATTTTTGATTCTAAAACAATTCCTGTTGCTTTAGATTCAAAATCAGTTTTTAGGTCTAAAATTTCTGCTTGCAATACAACTGATTCTACTAATTTATCTAAATTTTTTTTTGTTTTTGCGGATATTTCAACCATCAAAGTATCTCCTGATAAATCTTCTGCGATAAGTTCATATTCTAAAAGTTGATTTTTAATCTTTTGTGGATCTGCATCTGGTAAGTCGCACTTATTTATTGCAACAACTATTGGAACATTTGCAGCTTTTGCGTGTTTTATAGATTCAATTGTTTGAGGTTTAACACCGTCATCTGCAGCGACAACTAATACTACAACGTCAGTTAATTTTGAGCCTCTCGCTCTCATCTCAGTAAAAGCTGCGTGACCTGGCGTATCTATAAAGGTTATTTTATTTGACTCATGTTCTATTTGATAAGCACCAATATGTTGTGTTATTCCGCCAAATTCTCCAGATACAACATTAGCACTTCTTAAAACATCTAGTACTGACGTTTTACCATGATCAACATGTCCCATTACAGTAACTATTGGTGGTCTATTTTTTAAATTTTCAGATCTTGACTCTTTTATTTTTTGAATAATTTCTTCAGCTTTTGTTTCCCTTATGGGATTATGCCCAAATTCTTTTACCAAATACTCAGCAGTATCTGCGGCCAGTGTTTGATTTATAGTAACTGTTACTCCCATCCCAAATAAATGTTTTATAACATTGCTGGATTGTTCAGCCATTCTATTGGAAAGCTCTCTTACTGTAATTGCCTCAGGAATATTTATGTCTCTCTTCACTGGTTTTAAATTTTCTTGAATTTCTTCTTTAGTCAGTTCTCTATTTTCTTTTAGTTTTGCTCTTTTAAGTGAGGCCATACTTCTTGATCTTGCTTCAATCTCATCACTTAAAGCTCTTGAAACTGTTAGTTTTAATTCTCTTTTTTTTGCGTCTGGTTTTCCTTTGTCTCCAGATTCACCTTTGAGTCTTTTAGTCGCTCTTTGTTCAGCTAGTTTACGTTTTTCATAGTCATTTGTAATTGGAGAAGATGGTTTTGGAGATAAAGTTGTTCTCGATGCTAAACTTCCAGTAGGGCTTCCTGCAGCTGGTTTTGATCTGACACTAGCAGGTCTGCTAAAGTTACCTCTAGGAGTAAATTTGCTTGTTTTTTTTTCAATTACAACTGAATTTTTGCTTTGAGTTTTTGCTAACTCTATATTATCTATTGATTTTTTGGCGATGCCAGAAAGTGTTAATTTTGTTTTTTTGTTGTCCATATTTCATTACTCAATCTTTATAAATTATATTTCTTGCAGACATAATTAATTCATCTGCTTCTGTTTTTGATAAAGCAAAATCCTCAAGATATCCTTGAATTTTAACTCTTTCACCTTTTATAACATCGTAGCCACCAGTTAGCTCATCAGATGCAAGGTCTGCAAAATCTGATAAACTTAGAATCTTCTGCTCACCGAGCGTTACTAACATCCCCGGTGTTAAATTTTTGTGACTTATTAGATCATCTTGCAGCCCTAAATCTTTAATTCTTTTTGTAATATCTTCTTGGTCTTTTTGATAAAATTCTTTAGCCCTCTCGATTAAGGCTTTAGCTGTATCCTCTTCTATTCCTTCAATTTTCATTAAGCTTTCAGGTGTACTGTCTTTAATATCAGGTATTGAAGAGAATCCTTCAGCTACTAGTAATTGTCCTAAAGTTTCATCTAATTCTAAATTTTTAACAAAATTTTCAGTTTTTTCCTTAAACTCCAATTGTCTTCTTTCTGAATCTTCTGCATCTGTCATTATATTAATTTCATAATTCAATAATTTTGTAGCTAATCTAACATTTTGACCTCTACGACCAATTGCTTTACTTAAATTTTCTTCAGTTAAAATTACATCTAGTTTTTTTGCAACACTGTCAACGTTAACCCTTTGCACTTCGGCTGGTGACAATGCATTTGAAACGACTATAGCTGGATCTTCAGACCAGTTAACAATATCGATTTTCTCTCCTTGAAGCTCATTAACAACTGCTTGCACTCTTGATCCTCTCATTCCTACACAAGCTCCTACTGGATCTAGTGAAGTGTCAACTGCTTGAACACAAATTTTTGCTCTACTTCCAGGATCTCTAGCTGATGATTTAATTTCAATTAATCCATCATATATTTCTGGGACTTCTTGGACAAATAATTTTTCCATAAATTTAGTGTGAGCTCTTGATAAAAATATTTGCTGTCCTCTTGCTTCTCTTCTAACATCATAACAATAAGCTTTAATTCTATCTCCAGCTTTAATATTTTCTCTGGGAATCATTTCATTTTTTTGAATGATTGCCTCTGTTCTACCCAAATCAATTATTACATTTCCAAATTCTAAACGTTTAACAATACCACTCAAGATTGAATCTTTTTTATCTACAAAATCATTATACTGTCTTTCACGCTCAGCTTCTCTTACATTAAAACTAATAACTTGTTTCGCAGTTTGTGCTGCAATTCTTCCAAAGTCAAAAGAGGGTAATGGTTGTAGAATTTCATCACCAATTTTTTTATCTTTATTTTCTTCATTCAAGATAACAGCATCTTGAATATTAATTTCTGTACTTGTGTTTTCTGGGTTTTCAGCAATAATTAATTTTCTGAAAATTCCTATGTCACCACTTTCCCTGTCAATTAAAACTTTAATTTCATTATCCTGACCAAATTTAGTTTTAGCTGCTTTTGCGATTCCAGTTTCCATAGAATCAATAATTAATTCTTTGTCTATAGATTTTTCTAAAGCTACCGCCTCAGCTATTCTTAGTAATTCTAGTTTGTCAGATCTTCTATTTAACATATTTTTATTAGCTTCAAAAAAAAATGGGCTGAAGCCCATTCTGCAATTTCAATAATGTAAGGGCAATATATAAAGAATTTTTTTTAATACAATAGTAACTATTTATAAAAAACACCCTTTTTATCAGTTTTTTCCCAAGAAAATGAGCCATCTGCTTCTGGCATTCTTCCAAAGTGCCCATAAGCTGCAGTTTTTTCATAAATTGGTTTATTCAACCCTAGCATTTCTCTTATTCCCCTGGGGCTTAAATCAAAATTCTCTGAAATTTTTTCTGAAACAAATTTATTTTTTTCTAAGTCATTATCGAACAAATCTACGTAAATAGATAAAGGCTTTGAAACTCCAATAGCATAAGCTAATTGAATTAAACATTTTTCAGAAATATTTGAAGCAACTATATTTTTTGCAATGTATCTTGCTGCATACGCTGCTGATCTATCAACTTTAGTTGGATCTTTTCCAGAAAAAGCTCCTCCACCATGAGGTGCTGCTCCACCATAGGTATCAACAATAATTTTTCTTCCTGTTAAACCACAATCTCCATCTGGTCCGCCTATCACAAAATTTCCTGTTGGGTTTACATAAAATTCTTTTTCATCAAATTCTTTTAAAAATTTTTCAGGAATTGATTTTAACATATAGGGCGTCAACAGTTCTCTTACTTTAGCTTGATCTACATCGGCAGAATGTTGAGAGGATATAACAACTGATTTAACTTTAGTTGGTTTTCCCTCTATATATTCAAATGTAACTTGGCTTTTTGAGTCTGGTTCTATATTTTGTAATTTTCCAGATTTTCTATCTTCAGCCATGAGTCTTAAAATTTTATGAGAATAATGAATTGGCGCCGGCATTAACTCTTCTGTTTCATTGCAAGCGTACCCAAACATTATTCCTTGGTCACCTGCTCCCTCATCTTTATTACCTGAAGAGTCCACACCTATTGCAATATCAGCAGATTGTGAATGCAAGTGACTTTCTATTTTTGTTGCCTCTCTCCAAGTAAAACCTTCTTGGTCATACCCAATATCTTTAATGCAGTTTCTAACTTTTTGAATAAGATCTTCTTCTTTAATTTCAGGCCCCCTTACCTCACCAGCTAGAATAACTTTATTGGTAGTGGTTAGTGTTTCACATGCAACTCTAGAAAATGGATCTTCTGAAAGATAGCTATCAACTACCATGTCTGAAATACGATCGGATACTTTGTCTGGATGACCCTCAGATACAGATTCACTTGTAAATAAAAAATTTTTTAAACTACTCATTGGTAAGCTTAATAAATGAAAAAGCTAAAAAAATATATAATAAAATTAATATTAAAAAAATTTTATTTCCATAGGCCATAAATAGTGTTGATTTAACTAGTTTACTTTCTGATAGTTCAACTGAGCCAGTTGAGTTAAACTCTACTTCTTGCTCCACAATTCCTAGAGGGTTTATGATTCCTGAAATACCATTATTGGCAGATCTAATTATATATTTACCACTCTCAATGGACCTAAAAATACTGTGCGAAAAATGCTGTTTGGGTCCTATCGAATCCCCAAACCATCCATCTTCTGAAATATTAATTATATAATCAAATTCTTTATATTTGGATAGTTTTCCTGAATAAATTATTTCATAACAAATTAGAGGAAGTAAATTTAAATCAATTTTATCAGTGTTAATGTTTAGGGGCTTTCTGACGCTGCCTCTAGAGAATGACTGATAATCATTTGTTATAGTTTTAAAGCCTATCAAGCTTAAAATATTTTCAAAAGGAATAAACTCTCCAAAAGGTACTAGATTAATTTTGTTATAATTTTCAATTAAGTCTAGCTTATTATTAAATACAGCCATTGAGTTAAAAAAAATATTTTTATCACTTCTGTTTTCTATGCTACTAAGGCCCATGATAATCAAGTCATCCTCCCCAAAATTATCAAGAAATAAATTTTTATAAATATTTATATTCTTTGTATAGCTATCTGGGATGATGCCTTCTGGCCATAAAAATATTGTAGGTTCTTTTTTTTTTGGTGAGCTTAAATCTATAAGTTCATTAATTATTTTTAGTTCATCTTGTTTTGAATAAAATCTATCTAAACTAATATTTGGCGATATGGCTTTGATCGTATAAGAATTTTTTACACTTTTTAAAGAATTAAAGTTATCTTTCTTTATACTCCCGAATATTAAAAATCCAACAGACATCAAGATAAAGAAAAAACAAACTACAATTTCTTTCCTAGAGTTTCTTAAAATGAATAAGGCAGGGATAGTAAATAGAGAGATGCAAATTAAGTTAAAGGAATAAGTTCCAATAACAGAAAGAATTTGAATAAAATAAATACTCTCTGAAAAACTAAATGCGATTAAATTCCATGGAAAACCAGTAAGTATAGACCCTCTTATAAATTCGATTGAACCAAATAGAATTGTATAAATAAAAAATGACCCGATAACATTTTTTGAATAAAAAATTGAGAATAAGTATGTCATTACACCATAAAATATTGCCAAAAAAGCTGGTAATAAAATTATGGCTACAGGGATAAAAAATTTAAGACTTTTATCAAATGTCAGTGAGATAGTTATCCAATATAGACTAAATAAAAAATATCCAAATCCAAAATACCATCCATATTTAAAAAAAGATTCTTTATTAAATGAGTTTTTTTTTTTATTAAAAAGAAAGATAAAAAATAAAGAAAAAGTAATAAAATTAATAATAAAATAATTATAGGGTGGCAAGCTATAAGAGCTTAGTGCTCCTAGAGAAATTATATATAAAGAGTCTAAGGAGTTCTTTTTAAACAAATTTAGCAATCTTGTTTTTCACATTTTTATAAATTTTTTCTTCTTCAATAATCATTTTTTTAAAATCTTTCAATTTAATATGGTCATAACCTAGTAAATGTAGAAAACCGTGAATAAAAACCTTGGTTACTTTATTCTTAAACTCCAGAGTGCTTAAAATTTTTGGTTTGTTCATGAACTCATAACTAATAACAATATCTCCAATATAAGTTGATTTTTTTATATTAAGCTTTTTTTCAGTTGGAAAGGATAAGACATCTGTTGGTTTATCCTTATTTCTAAATTTTTTATTTAATTTTTTAATATTTTTATTATTTGAGAGTAAAATTGTTAAACTTATTTTTTTTTTGATAAATCTATATTGCTTGGGGAAAAGCCGTGCTAAGGAATTGAAAAAAACATCTTTTTTTTTAATTTTTTTGCTCCAAAGATTATTCTCTGATACTACATCAATACTAATCATTTTCTTGGTCTGAATACGCTTTTACAATCTTGGAAACTAGTGGATGCCTAACCACATCAGAATGATCAAAATCTACTACTGAGATTTCATTTAAATGTCCTAATAATTTTTTAGACCTATTTAAACCGGACATTTTCTTTTGAGGTAAATCAATTTGAGATGGATCTCCATTTATGACAATTTTTGAATTCTCTCCAATACGTGTTAGAAACATTTTAATTTGCGTGTCAGTTGCATTTTGCGCCTCATCTAAAATTGCAAAAGAATTTTTTAAAGTTCTTCCCCTCATAAATGCTAGAGGTGCTATTTCAATATCACCAATCTCAATCATCTTTTGAATTTTTTCATAGTCAAAAAGATCGTAAAGAGAGTCATATAAAGGTCTTAAATATGGATCCACCTTTTCCTTCATATCTCCTGGTAAAAAACCCAATTTTTCACCGGCCTCTACTGCTGGTCTTGATAAAATAATTCTTTCAATCTTCTTATCGAGTAAAAGAGTTAGACCAACTGCAACAGCCAAGAACGTTTTTCCTGTTCCAGCAGGGCCTGCAGATATAACAATGTCACTTTGTCTTAAAGCCCTAACATATTCTTTTTGTTTTTCTGATCTTGGAATAACAGATTTTTTTGGGGTTTTGATTATGTCTGAAACATTTTTATTTTTTACTTTTTCTTCGATCATAAATTTGTCTATTGAAGAGATTATATCTTTTTTTTCTATACTGCCATTATTTATAAATTGATTTGCTAAAAATTGAATAGCATTTTTTGCTAATTCATTTTGTTCTGGGGTTGATTTTATCAAAATAGAATTGCCCCTAGAATATAAACTTGTACTAGTGATTTTTTCTAACTCCTTTAGATTTTCATTAAATTCTCCAACCACACCCATTAATAAATCATTGTCTTGAAATATAACACTTAAGGAATTATTATCAGAATATACAAATTTTAATGTAGAGTTAATTTTTTTTAATATTGTGTTATTCAACTTTTAAGCTACCTTTTGTTTATAATTTTCTTTTAATTTTCCAAACAAACTGTTTTGATTACTACTGGTTATCTCAACCTGTACAATTTTTCCAATATTATCTAGATCACTATCAAAAATTACTGAGGTCATATGTTCTGTTCTACCAAACAATTTAATGCCATCCTTCATTCTATTTTCGACTAAAACATTAACCGTGCTTCCTTCTAGGGATTTATTTCTTTCTATTTGATTATTAAATAATTTTTTTTGGATTATTTCCAATCTTTCTTTAGATTTATTTTTATCAACTAGCTCAAGATCGGCAGCTACTGTGCCGGGTCTTGGGCTAAAAATAAACGAATATGAATTAGTAAACTTTATTTTTTCTATCAACTCTATTGTATTTTTAAAATCTTCATCATTTTCCTCTGGGTATCCAATAATAAAGTCACTTGAAAACTCTACATTGGGATTAATTTCTTTTAACTTTTTATAAATTGTTAAATATTCTTCTACTGTGTGCTTTCTATTCATTAATTTCAAAATTTTATTTGATCCACTTTGCACTGGCAAATGCACTAAGGGCATTAATTTAGTTGCTTTTTTATAAACATTAATTAAATCATCAGTCATATCTTTAGGGTGAGATGTTGTGTATCTAACTCTCTCCAACTGATCAAAGCTTTCAAACTCTAATAATAAATCAGATAATCTAAATTCTTTATTTTTATCCTTATAGCTATATGCGTTAACATTTTGTCCTAAAAGAATAATTTCTTTAGCACCACTTTGAATTATTTCTTTAGCTTCATCTATGATTTGATTAAATGGTCGAGAGTATTCAGGTCCACGTGTATATGGAACAACACAAAAATGGCAAAATTTATCACACCCTTCTTGGATTGTTAAAAAAGAAGATACCTTGCTATTTTTATTTCTAATTTTACTTAAATAGTTAAATTTTGAAATGGTGTCAAACTCTGTCTCTTCTTCCTTCTTCTTGGTATTTATGTGTTTTTGTATGGTGTCATTAATTTTATGATATGACTGTGGTCCAATCACTATATCGATATAAGGCTCTCGCTTTAACATCTCTTGGTTTTCAGCTTGAGCAACACATCCAGCTACAATCACAATTGGTTTTTTTTGGAACTTAAAAATTTTTTTTACTCTTCCAATTTCATGATAAACTTTTTCTTTTGCTTTATCCCTGATGTGACAAGTATTTAAAAGATAGCAGTTTGCATCCTCATACTTATCTGTTTTTTCGAAGCCTATTTTCTTTACTGTATCAAGTATTCTGTTTGAATCGTATTCATTCATTTGACAACCAAATGTTTTAATAAATATTTTTTTTAACATTAGATTAGGTTTTTTTTTTAATTCCGTATAATTCTAGTTTATGGTCTACTAATCTATAACCATATTTTTCTGCAATTTTTTCTTGAAGTTTTTCAATTTCTTCATCAACAAATTCTATAATCTCTCCTGATTTAACATCTATTAAATGATCGTGATGACCTTCATTTAATTCTTCGTATCTTGCTTTACCCCCCTTAAACTCATGTTTTGCTAAAATTCCAGATTCTTCAAATAATTTTACCGTTCTATAGACCGTAGCGATACTAATTTTTGAGTCAATTTTCGAAACTCTATTGTACAGTTCGTCTACATCTGGGTGATCATTTGATTCAGACATTATTTTAGCAATAATTTTTCTCTGCTCTGTAAGCTTAACCCCTTTAGCTAGACACTTTTGTTCAATATTTTCTGACATAGTTAATTTTAACTTAAATAAATAGGATTAATCAAATTCTTTTTAATTTTATATCTCTTACAAAACTGCGGCACATCTTCGTATTTAATAGCACCTATTTCCTTAAAATCATCAAAACTAAAGCAATAATAGTCAATTTTTTTTGTTAAAAATAAAGCTTTAATTGTTGCTAGTGAATTTCTAATACCCGCAAAGCTACCAGGACCTCTATTAACATAAATAGTACCTATATCATCTAAAGAAATTTTGTTATTCTTCAAAAATTCATTGATTAAAATCATTAATTTTTCAAAATTAATTTTGCTATTTTCATGACTACAAGTATAAATATTTTTACTAGCAATGAATGTTAAAAAAATTTTATCTTTGGCAGCATCTACTATTAAGTTATTCATTATAATATTATTATTTACAACCAGTTCTAAATCAGAAGAAAAGAAAATTAAATATTATTCTGACGACCAGGGTATTCTCCCATTAATGTATCATAGATTTGATGAAAATAAATACCCTTCGACAAATATCCAAATGAACGTTTTTAAACAACAAATCGATATTATAAGAAATTTCAAATACAAGTTTTATGACCCTAAAGATTTAGAAAAAAATTTTTACACTATAAAAACAGAGAAAAAAATACTTATTACTATTGATGATGCATTTTCCTCATTTTATGAGGTGGCCTGGCCCTATTTAAAAAAAGAAAAAATACCATTCATTCTTTTTGTTTCAACTCAGGCTGTAGGGAAAAGGGGATATATGACTTGGGATCAAATAAAAGAATTAGAAAAAGAAACTACCGTATATATAGGTAATCATTCTCACACACATGACTATTTGGTAGATCTAAAAAACAATGACGTCATATTAGATATTAGTACTGCTAGTGAAACTTTTACTAAAATTCTTGGATATAATCCTATTTTTTTCTCATATCCGTTTGGTGAATACAGTAATTTTATAAAAAAACATATTACAAAAAATTTTCAATTTGCTTTTGGTCAACACTCAGGTGTAATAGATGTTAATAAAAATCGCTATGAATTGCCCAGGTTTGCAATTAATGAAAAATATGGTGATTTAAAAAGATTTAAATTTTTAATCAACCTTCATCCTTTGCAATACAAAACCTTGCTTCCAAGTGAAAAATATCTAACCAATAATAACCCACCTAAATTTTCTGTAGAATTTTTTGATGAACAAAAAAATTTAGATAATATTAATTGTTTTTCTGATGAGGGTAATAAATGGGAAAAATCCCATATTGATTTTAATAAAAATATTTTAAATATAAAATTTAGAGATAAGTTTTTATTTCGTAGAGGTCGAGTTAATTGTTCTTTAAATGATAATGGGGTTTGGCGATGGTTTGGTGTTCAATTCTCTGCTAAACAAAATTAAATTAAACTTTCTAAGTTTATACTTGAGGGTAATAGTTTAGCGTCATCAAAGTCTGTTAAATTATTTTGTCTTATTATTTGTTGTAAAATTTTAACATACTCTTTTCCTGTTTCTGCATATTTATCTAAGTATTCAGAAAGAATTATACTATCAAGCTTTTTTCCTTTGTCTCTTAACTCTGCTCTAGCACTTCTAAAACCTCTATATGAGGAGTGCGTATTTAAGTTTCTTTCGTATGCTTTTACAGACGCCTGCAACACATTAAACTTCATGACCTTATGAGTACTATCATCGTCTGCACCAGCAGGCTTTATCCCATCACCGGACCAAGTCCACTGTCCAAATAAGGCATTTCCTTGTTGAGCAAACCTTGACGTTCCCCATCCGGTTTCTTTTGCTGCTTGTGCAATCGCCATTGAGACTGGAATTTCATCCATTCTAACCTTTAATGTGGACAGTTCTTTATTTAATACTCCATATTGTTTAAATTTTGAATTTAACCATCGTCTCTCTTTTTTGCTATTTTTATTTTTATTTAAAATACTAAAGAGTTTTTTTCTATCTAATTTAATATGATTATTTTCTTTAATGACCAATGGTAGAATTATTTGAATAAAAAGGTTTTTTCTTTTTTCTGTATTTTCAATTTTTTTAATTTCATGAGGCAATACTGTAAGTGTGATTGGTTTAACTAATTTAGTTTTTCTAACATCTTTTAAATTATAATTAGTTGATCTGAACAGCTCCTCAATCGTTGCTGCACTTAACCTTACTGCGTCATTAGGCTGTTCATCGAATGCTAAAACATCCTCAAATAAGAACTTTTGATCTAAATCATTATCTATCGTTAAATTTTTATTTTCTAATACTTTTTTAAAATTATCTTTTGATTTATTTTCAAAGTTTTTTGAAAGAGTCCCTTGTTCTTTCGTAAATTCCAAAATAATTGGGGAAATAAAAAAAATAAATATTATTATTATGCTAGATAAGAAAGTCCTAGATAATGAACCTATATTATATTCATAAACGGTGCTTTTATTTTTTTGTAGCCCCTTCTTTTTTAAATATTTTTGAATTTCATAAATTGAAATTTTATTTTTAGTTAAGTATTCATTAATTTTAGATAGCGTTATCTGATTTTTTATCATAACTAAATCGCAACAACCTCTTTAACTTCTGGTAAATAATGACATAAAAGATTTTGTACACCTTGTTTAAGAGTCATAGTTGAGCTTGGACATCCAGAACAACTTCCTTGCAATTCTACCTTAACAACTCCATCTTTAAATTCTTTAAATTTAATATCACCTCCATCTTTTGCAACAGCGGGTCTAATTTTTGTTTCTAAAATACTTATGATTTGTTTCTCAATTTCGCTATGTTCTTTTTTATTCTCTCCAGATAATCCGTTTGCAATAACGAATTCTTTTCCTGTTGAATAAAAATCATTAATTAGTGTAATAGCTATATGCTTAATATCTTCCCAATTTATATCTTCATTCTTATTGATAGATAAAAAATCTGCTCCTAAAAACACACCTGTTACTCCATTTATAGACAAAAGATTTCTTACTAACTCGTTGTCAATTTCTTCTTTTTTTGTTATTTCAAAGGAACCATTGTTAGAAACAGCTTTTCCTGGCAGAAACTTAAGAGAATTTGGGTTGGGTGTTACTTCAGTCTGAATGAACATGATTTATATATAATGATTAATAGTGAAATTAACACTAATTAATTTATATGACTAAAAACCTACTAATTCTTTAATTTCTTTGATTTTTTTTGCGGCAATTTTGTCTGCTTTCTCTGAACCTTCTAATAAGATTGTGTCTAAATATTTTTCATCATTTAATAATCTTTTAATTTCTTTTGATATTGGGTCAATTTTTTCAATCAAGACTTCTGTTAATTTTTCTTTGAATACAGAAAAATTTTTTCCACTAAACTCTCCTATTGATTTTTCTAAATTTTGATTTTTTAAACTTGAATAAATTCCTAATAAATTTTCTGCTTCTGGTCTTTTGGTTAAATCTTTGACATCCTCAGGCATCGGCATCGGGTCTGTTTTTGCTTTTTTTATTTTATTTAAAAATTCTGCTTTACCATCGGTAAGATTAATTCTACTTAGGTCTGAAATTTCTGATTTACTCATTTTTTTCATTCCATCTTTAAGACTCATAATCCTAGAAAATTGTTTTTGTATTAAAGGTTCTGGTACTTTTAAAAAATTTTTTGCATTAAAATCATTATTAAATTTTTGAGCTACATCTCGGCAAAGTTCTAAATGCTGTTTTTGGTCATCACCTACAGGAACATGAGTTGCATCATATAGCAAAATATCCGCAGCCATTAAAACTGGGTATGAATAAAGACCAATACTTGCTTTTTCTTTATCCTTTCCTGCTTTCTCTTTAAATTGCGTCATTCTATTAAGCCAACCTATTCTTGAAACGCAACTTAAGATCCATGCAGCCTCTGCATGAGCCGACACCATTGATTGATTAAAAATTGTGCTAATTTTTGGGTCTATACCACTTGCAATAAAAGTCGCTGCTGTTTCTCTAATGTTTTTTTTTAGTACCTTTGGATCTTGCTTAACTGTTATTGCATGAAGATCTACTACACAAAAAATACACTGATTATCATTTTCATTCTGGAGTTCTACAAAACTCTTAATCGCCCCAAGGTAGTTTCCTAAATGAAGATTTCCTGTTGGCTGCACTCCTGAAAAAATTTTTTTACTCATATTTAATAGTTTAAGTTAATATCACTCTTTTTAAAAGCCCTGATAAGCATGGCTATCGAAAAGTAAAATATTATCCCAAGAATAACTGCAGCAATAAGATAAATTGCTTTAAAACTTTCCTCATAAATTAACTTGTCATCAAAATAATAAATTACATAATTAAAGAATATTCCCATTAATATTGAAGATATTAAAATTTTAATAAATCTATTGATAAAGATTAAATTAAAATTAAATAAATTATTTTTTTTTAAGAAAATAAATAATAAAAGAGCATTAAACCAGGATGATATTGTGGTTGCTATAGGTATAATTAAGAACCCAACTTCATTAAAAAAAATAATACTAATAAATATATTTAACAAAACAGATATTAAAGAAATATAAAAGGGTATTTTGGTGTTGTGATGTGCGAAAAAAAAAGTTGAAAAAACTTTAATCAAAGAAAAAGCCGGCAAACCTATTGCGAAATAAAATAGAGCCTTTGCTGAGTTTTTTACACTTAGTTCATCGAAAGAACCGTATCCAAATAAAGATGAAATAATTTCCTCTGATCCAATTAACAACGCTGTTGCTGCCGGGATACTTAAAAATAAACTTAACTCTAAAGCTTTATTTTGAATTAAATTTATTTTTTCTTTTTTTCGGTTTTGAACATATTTTGACAGTTGAGGCAATATAACAGTTCCTATCGCAATTCCAGCAATTGCTAAGTTTATTTGATAAACTCTGTCTGCATAATAAAGATATGAAACTGCACTAGTTTGAAACGATGCTATAATTGTCCCTATTAAAATATTAATTTGAGTAACACCAGAGGAAAAAATACTTGGTAGTAATTTTTTAAAAAAAACTTTGATCTTATTATCAATCTTAATATTAAACTTTATTTGTGGTGAAAAATATTTTTTTACAAAGAAGTACAAAAATATAAATTGCAATATTCCAGCTAGTGTAACTGCATAAGACAAATAATATACCAGCTCATCATCTAAAATTTTTCCGAACAATAGGACGGTAATTAAAAGAATATTTAAAATAATAGGCGCGGCAGATGCAATAGCAAATTTATTATGCGAATTTAAAATTGCAGAGAAAAAAGATGCTAAACTTATAAACAACAAAAAAGGGAAAGTTATTCTTGTTAATGTTACGGCTAATTCCATTTTCTGGTAATCACCTTCAAAACCTGGTGCTATTAAAAAAACAAATAATGGCATTATTATTTCAATTATAAGCACTAAAAAAAGTAGCCCTATGACAAGCAAATTAAAAATGCTATTTGAAAAATTTTTTGATTTTTTTTTATCTTTCATAAGGGACGAATAACTAGGCACAAATGCAGCATTAAAGGTTCCCTCTGAAAATAATCTCCTGAATGTATTTGGAATTCTAAAGGCAACAAAGAATGCATCAGCTAAAATTCCTGTACCAAGAAAGATTGCAATCAAGATATCTCTTAAATAACCTAGCAATCTACTAATTATTGTAAAAAAGCTAAATGTGCTTGTTGACTTGATAAGGTTCATAAAACATATTAGTCTTAAATTTACCCTATTTGTATATCTAATTAACATAAATGAAAAAAACTAAAATTGACCATTACACAGACAAAGAAGCTTTAGAATTTCATAGCTTAAATAAGCCTGGAAAAATTGAGATAAACTCTTCTAAACCAATGACTACCAAAAGAGATTTGGCATTGGCTTATTCTCCGGGCGTTGCAGTTCCTGTTCAAGCTATTTATGATAATCCAGAAACTGCCTATGATTACACTTCTAAGGGAAATCTAGTTGCGGTAATAAGTAATGGCTCTGCAATTTTAGGTATGGGTAATTTGGGGGCGTTAGCTTCAAAACCTGTGATGGAAGGAAAAGCAGTTTTATTTAAAAGATTTGCAGATATAGATTCAATAGATTTAGAAATTGACTCACAAAATGCAGATGAAATTATTAATAGTATAAAAAACTTTGCATGTAGCTTTGGTGGAATTAATTTAGAAGATATAGCTGCTCCCGATTGTTTTATTATTGAAGAAAAATTAAAGGAAATTTTAGATATACCTGTTTTTCATGATGACCAACATGGCACAGCAATAATAACTACTGCTGCTTTACTCAATGCTTTGGATATAAGTGAAAAATCAATAAAAGATATTAAGGTTGTTGTAAATGGGGCAGGAGCTTCTGCAATTGCTTGTACAAATTTATTTAAGAATAGTGGTGTGCCCAATGAAAATGTAACCATGCTAGATCGTAAAGGGGTAATTTTTAGAGGAAGAACAGAGAGTATGGATCAGTGGAAATCTGCTCATGCAATCGATACAAAAAATAGAACTTTGGAAGACGCTATTAATGGTGCTGATGTATTTTTAGGGTTATCTGCAAAAGGAGCTTTAAAAAAAGAATTAGTAAAAACAATGGCTAAAAACCCCATAATTTTTGCTTGTGCTAATCCGGATCCAGAAATAACTCCTGAAGAAATAATGGAAGTTAGAGATGATGCTATTATAGCAACGGGAAGATCTGATTATCCTAATCAAGTAAATAACTTAATTGGTTTTCCATATATTTTCAGAGGGGCTTTAGATGTTAGAGCAACTACAATTAATGAAGAGATGAAAGTAGCTGCTGCAAATGCAATTGCAAAACTTGCAAGAGAAGATGTGCCAGATGAAGTTGTTGCAGCAATGGGCGGTGATCGTCCTAAATATGGAAAAGATTATATAATTCCATCTACTTTTGACCCAAGATTAATTAGTATAATTCCTGCTGCTGTTGCAAAAGCTGCAATGGATAGTGGTGTTGCAAAGAAACCTGTAAAAGATTTTGATATTTATAAAGAACAACTTAAACAAAGACTTAATCCATCTGTTACAATAATGCAGGGCATCAATTCTTATATTAAAAAAAATCAAAAAAGAATTGTTTTCGCGGATGGTGAGGACGAAAATACTCTTAAAGCTGCAATAGCATTCAAAAATTCTAAATTAGGAATTCCAATTTTAGTTGGCAAGAAAGAAAGGATTAAAGAAAGAATAAAAGAAATTGGCTACAGTGAAAATTTTGATATTGAAGTGGTAAATTCTCAAGACTCTAAAAAAAGAGAAAAGTATGTGAGTTTTTTATTTAAAAAAATGCAAAGAGAACAAGGCCTTTTAGAAAGAGACTGCGATAGGCTGGTTAGAAATGATAGGGTTATATGGGCATCTTGTATGGTGGCATGTGGCGACGCAGATGGTGCCATTACTGGTAATACTAGAAGATTTGGAGCATCTTTTGAAAAGGTCACACAAGTTATAGATGCTAGGCCGGGAGAGATCATGTTTGGTTTAAATATGGTTGTTGCAAAAGGTAAAACTATTTTTGTAGGAGATACTAGTGTTAACGAATATCCAAGCTCAGAAGAGCTTGCTGAAATTGCAATATCTGCCGCGCGGGTAGTTAAAATGTTTGGCTTTGTTCCAAAAGTTGCTTTTGTTTCTCACTCAACCTTTGGTCAGCCTCTTACAAGTAGAACTAAACATATAAAAAAAGCGGTTGAAATTTTAAAAAGTAAAAATGTAGATTTTGATTTTGATGGGGATATGCAACCAGATGTTGCTCTAAACGATGAATATAAAGAACTTTATCCTTTTTCCAGTATTGTTGGAAATGCAAATATATTAATAATGCCTGGGCAGCATAGTGCTGCTATTTCATACAAAATGATGAAGAGTTTAGGTGACACAAAAGTAATTGGGCCTCTTCTAATTGGTTTAGGTCAACCAATTGAAATAGCTCCCCTAAGATCTTCTACATCAGAAATAATAAATTTAGCTTCTGTTGCCGCCTACTCTGCTGATGTCATTGACTATAAAAAAAATTAATTTTTTTGAATTCTTAGGTCTTCTACCAAAACAATACTTGCTATAACATCCTTAACATCAAGTATTTCTTTTGCTTCTGTTATTACTTCTTTTTTTTCATCTGCTGTTATAGAAATTCCATAAATAAATATTTTTTTTTTATAAGTATCTATTTGATAATTAGTTGCTTTTATCTTTTTATTAAATATTAGAGCAGTACGTAGTTGTGACGTTATTAAAAGGTCTTTAGCTGACTGACTAAAATTAAAATCTTCCTTAATTTTGATATCATTTTTCACAGATCTTGCCCCTTTAGTTTCCCAAGCTAATTTGGTAATATAAAGTTTTTCTTCTGGATCATCAACTTTTCCTGTTAAAAAAATTCTACCATCTAAAACATTTGTGCTTACGGATAATAAGTGACTCTTATTTCTTAAAATCAATCTTGCAGCTATATTTTTTTGCATTACAGAATCATCTATTTGTGTCCCTAAGGATCTTGGATCAAAAGCAACACTTACACCGGTTCCAAAAATACCTCTGGAGCTTGTTCCCACACATCCAGTAAAGATTAAAAAAATTAACCCTATTAAAAAAATTCTACTTTTCATTTTTCAATTTTAAACAATAATTATAAATTTCTTTTTTTGGCACATTTGAATTTTGACTAATTAAATCAGTTATATCTTTAATACTTAATTTTTTAATCATTTTTTGAATATTTTTTTTATCAGATTCGTTTAGTATTATCGATGAATTTTTTTCCTTATTCTTTTCAGAAATAACAATCGTTAATTCACCTTTTGGATCAGATTGGAAAGGTTCCAGATCGTTGATATCTGCTCTAACATATTCCTCGTAAAACTTTGTCATTTCTCTGCAAATTAAGATTTTTCTATCTGAAAAATGATTCTTAATATCTTTTACGGATTTGTTAAATTTTCTTGGGGAAATAAAAAAAACAATGCAGCTATCTAAATTAGATAATTTTTCAAAATCTTCCTTGAGTTTGTTATTTTTTTCTGGAAAAAAACCATAAAAAAAATACTTTTCGTTAAATCCACTTATTGATACAGCTGTTGAAACTGCGGATGCTCCAGGTATTGGAAAAATATCAATTTTATTTATTAAACACTCATTAACTAAAATTGCCCCAGGATCTGAAACTGAGGGAGTTCCGGCATCAGAAATTAGTGAAACAACACAATCTGATTTTAAAATAGCTATTATCTTTGATAAATTTTTTTTTTCATTAAATTTATGATTTGAAATAAGTTTTGAGTTGATTTCGTATCTAGACAGTAAATTTTTTGAAATACGAGTATCTTCACATAGAATATAATCAGATTTTTTTAAAACCTCTAAGGCTCTTAATGTAATATCACTTAGATTGCCAATAGGTGTGGCAATGATATATAGGCCATTTTTAACTTTGTTATTTTTGTTTTCAATATGTAGCATCATCAAGTTATAATCTTTATAATAACATTAAAATGATGAAATTTATTAAAATTATATTACTTTTATCTTTAACTTTTTCACTTTCAATAAAGGAGGTGTTTGCTGAAGAGAAAATTAAAATTGGTTTGCTTGTGCCTCTAACAGGCAAAAATTCTGAAATCGGTCAATCTATAGTTAAATCAATAAGATTAGCTATTAACCAAATAAACAATCCGTTAATTGAAATTATCCCAAAAGATACTGCTTCAGACCCCACAATTACCTTGGGATCGGCAAAAGAATTAGGTGCTTTGGGTGTAAAATTAATCATTGGACCTGTCTTTAATGAAAGCTTGTTTAATCTTGATAAATTGAGTGATCTAACTTTTTTATCATTAACAAACAAAAATACTAATAGCTCAAGAAATATTATTAGTGCCGGCATTAATGCTACTTCTCAGTTAAATGCTATTAAAAAATTTATTAATATAAATGATATTAAAAAGACTATTTTTTTAACTCCAAATGTTGATTATAAAAATCAAATTAAGCAAGCCATATCTGCTTCTAAAATAAGAGTAATGAAAAGCTATATCTATAATACTGACCCAACAAAACTTACACAACAAATTGAAGAGATCACAAATTACAAAAAAAGAAAACAAAATCTAGATGATGAAATTAAAAGATTGGAAGAATCAAATGAAAATAACAAAGAGATATTGATAGAAAGATTAAAAAAAAAAGATACTCTTGGAAGTGTAGAATTTGATTCTGTAATAATTGCTGACTTTGATGAAAGTTTAAAAAGTATAACAACATCATTATTATATACGGATATTTCTCCTAAAGATAAATACTTTATAACTCTTAATCAGTGGTTCGACGAATCTTTGCTTAAAGAGAAAAGCTCACAACCATTATATTTTCCTTCAATCAACAAAAAAAATTATGAAAATTTTTCATTAAAATATTTTGATAAATATAATCACTATCCCAATCAATTATCTTTCTTAAGCTTTGACTTGATTGGACTTCTTTACTATTTAATTCTTCAAAATGATTTCATTATAGATGACAAAATTTTTACCAAAAAAACTTTATTTAAAGGAAAAGTTGGAATATTTGAAATTAAAGACAATAAAATAAATCATATTTTAAATTTCTATAAAGTAGAAAACGAAGAATTTAAAAAAATTTTTTAATTTTCTTAAAAGCTTTAAATCTATGGTCTATTTTATACTTTTGAGAAGGTTTCATTTCCCCAAAAGTAATTTTTTTACCCTCAGGAATAAAAATAGGGTCATAACCAAATCCATTCTTCCCTTTAATGGAGCTTGAAATATGTCCTTCAATTTTACCAATAGAATTTATGGTCTTTTGATTGGGCCCATAAATAGTCAACGCACAAACGAATCTGGCTTTGATTTTTTTAATTTTCCAATTTTTATCTCTTTTATCTAATTCATTAAAAACTCTATTCATGGCTTTGATGAAATCTTTTTTTTTTCCTCCCCATCTAGCTGAATAAATGCCTGGATCTCCCTCTAAAATATCTATCTCCAACCCAGAGTCGTCAGATAAACAGGTCATTTTTGACTTTTTAGAAAAAAATCTAGCTTTAATTAATGAATTTTCCTCAAATGATTTTCCATTTTCAATAGGGCTTTTAATTTTAAAGTCTTCAGTTGAATACATTTCAAGATTTCTAGGCAATAAATCCCTTATTTCCCTTAATTTTCCTTTATTATTTGTGCCAACTAATAATTTTGTAATTTTTTTTTTTAACATCTAGCAATTATTAAATTTCATACCATATAAGTCTCAATGGAAAAAGATCAAAACATCAATGCTGAAGAACAGGTTAATGAATCACCCGAAATTAGCCCTGAAGAACAGGTTAATGAATCACCCGAAATTAGCCCTGAAGAGCAGGTTAATGAATCGCCAGAAATTAGTCCTGAAGAAAAAATTTTAGAACTAGAAGATAAAGTTGCTAGAGCTTTTGCTGAAATGGAGAACCAAAGAAGAAGGTTTGAAAAAGAAAAAGAAGATGCTTTTAGTTATGGTGGTTTTGCTTTTGCAAAAGAAACCTTAAACTTGATTGACAACTTAGAAAGATCAAAACAAATATTAGAAAATGATCAAGCTCTAAAAGATTCTGAAGCTTTAACAAAAACTTTAGAACATTTTGATATTATAAATAAAGATATGGTTTCTATTTTATCAAAAAATGGAATCACTGCTCTAGATTCAATCGGTAAAAAACTTGATCCAAACCTTCATCAAGCAATGATGGAAATTGATGACGATCAAAAAGAACCTGGTACAATTATCCAAGAAATTCAAAAGGGATTTATGATGAAAGATAGGTTGCTAAGACCTTCTCTTGTAGGAGTCTCAAAAAAAACTGAAAATAAAGATGAAAAAAGTGAGGAAAATAAAGAGAATTTTGACAATTAATAATATTTATCAGAACTTGTAGATTAAAAATTAACACTTATATGAAAGACAGGATTTAAATTATGAGCAAAATTATAGGAATAGATTTGGGAACTACTAATTCATGTGTATCAATCATGGAGGGTAGCCAGCCAAAAGTCTTGGAAAATGCAGAAGGTGCACGAACAACTCCTTCGGTTGTTGCTTTTACAGAGGATGGAGAAAAACTTGTAGGGCAACCCGCAAAGAGACAGGCGGTAACTAACCCTGAAAATACTATCTTTGCTGTAAAAAGATTAGTAGGAAGAAATTTTGAAGACCCAACTGTAAAAAAAGATATTGCGGCCGCTCCATTTAAAATAGTTAATTCAGAAAAAGGTGATGCTTGGATTGAAGCTAGAGGTGAAAAATATTCCCCTTCACAAATTTCAGCTTTTATTCTTCAAAAGATGAAAGAAACTGCTGAGAAATATTTAGGTCAAGCAGTAACTAAAGCTGTAATCACTGTTCCGGCTTACTTTAACGATGCACAAAGGCAAGCAACAAAAGATGCTGGTAAGATTGCTGGCCTAGAAGTTTTAAGAATTATAAACGAACCCACTGCAGCCTCTCTAGCTTATGGCTTAGATAAAAAAAAAGAAAATAAAAAAATTGCTGTATACGATTTAGGTGGTGGAACATTTGATGTGTCTATTCTTGAATTGGGTGACGGAGTATTTGAGGTCAAATCTACAAATGGTGATACATTTTTAGGTGGAGAAGATTTTGATAACACAATTGTTGACTATCTAATCGGTGAATTTAAAAAAGATACCGGTATAGATTTGAAAACTGACAAACTAGCCCTTCAGAGGTTAAAAGAAGCAGCTGAAAAGGCAAAAATTGAACTTTCTTCTGCTGAGCAAACTGATGTTAATTTGCCTTTTATAACTGCTGATAAAACAGGACCCAAACATATAAATTTAAAAATGACTAGAGCTAAATTAGAAGCTTTGGTTGAAGATTTAATTTCAAGAACGTTACCACCTTGTAAAACTGCACTTAAAGATGCTGGTCTTACTGCAAATGAAATTGATGAAGTTGTAATGGTCGGCGGTATGACAAGAATGCCAAAAGTCCTAGCTGAAGTTAAAAACTTTTTTGGAAAAGAACCCAATAAAAGTGTAAACCCCGATGAAGTTGTGGCAATGGGCGCTGCAATTCAAGCTGGTGTACTCCAAGGAGATGTTAAAGATGTGCTTCTTTTAGATGTAACACCTTTATCACTTGGGATTGAAACATTAGGTGGAGTTTCAACAAAATTGATTGAAAAAAATACAACAATTCCTACAAAAAAAAGTCAGGTCTTCTCTACTGCAGATGATAATCAACCTGCTGTATCAATAAGAGTTCTTCAAGGCGAAAGAGAAATGGCTTCTGATAATAAAATGTTAGGAAATTTTGAATTAGTTGGAATAGCTCCAGCGCCAAGAGGAATGCCTCAGATTGAAGTTACATTTGATATTGATGCAAATGGAATCGTTAGTGTTTCTGCAAAAGATAAGGGAACTGGAAAAGAGCAAAAAATTCAAATTCAAGCTTCTGGTGGTTTAAGTGATGAAGAAATTGAAAAGATGGTTAAAGATGCAGAAGCAAATAAAGATGAGGATAAAAAGAAAAGAGAGTCAGTAGATGCAAGAAATCAAGCTGATACTTTGATTCATTCAACAGAAAAGAATCTAAAAGAACATGGTGCTAAAGTTTCAGATGCAGATAAGAAGGCAATAGAAGATGCTTCATCTAGCTTAAAAGAAGCAATCAAGGGAACTGATATCGAGGATATTAAGAAAAAAACAGAAACATTAGTTCAGGCCTCTATGAAATTAGGTGAGGCAATTTATAAATCTCAAGAAAAAAAGCCAGATTCTTCTAATGATGGTGATAAAAATGATGCCGCAAAAAAAGATGATAATGTAGTGGATGCAGATTTTGAAGAGGTAAAAGAAGAAGCAAAGGAAGAAACGAAGGAAGAAGATAAAAAAGAAGATAAAGAAAAAAGCGCTTAAGACTTACAACAACTATCATCTTAAAGTAACTTATGGCTAAAAGAGATTTTTATGACGTCTTAGGTGTTAGCAAAAATGCAAGCCCCGAAGAATTAAAGTCAGCGTATAGAAAACTAGCAGTAAAGCATCACCCAGATAAAAACCCTGGTGATAAAACTTCAGAAGATAAATTTAAAGAAGCAGGAGAAGCATACGGTATTCTTTCTGATCAAGAAAAAAAACAAAACTATGATAACTTTGGCCACGCAGCCTTTGAGGGTGGTGGTGGGAGACAAAGTGGTGGTTTTGGTGGAGCTGATTTTTCAGATATTTTTGAGGATTTTTTTGGTGACTTTGGTGGTGGAAGATCTAGAGGAGGAAGAGGTACTAATAATCGCGGTTCTGATTTAAGATATGATTTATCAATTACTCTTGAAGAAGCTTACAAAGGAAAGAAGCAGGATATAAAATTTTCAACAACAGAAAAATGCGCTACTTGTAAAGGTAATGGTTCTAAACCCGGTCACTCGCCAGACAGATGTACGACATGTGGGGGGAACGGTAAAGTGAGATCAAATCAAGGTTTTTTTACCGTTCAACAAACTTGTCCTCAATGTCAAGGAACTGGCGAAGAAATTACAAATCCATGTACTGATTGTAACGGTCAAGGTAATCAACAGGCATCAAAAAAAATATCTGTAACGATACCAAAGGGTGTTGATGATGGTACAAGAATAAGGTTGGCTGGTAAAGGTGAGGCTGGGTCGAAGGGTGGTACTAGTGGTGATTTATATCTATTTATCAATGTCCACTCCCATGATCTCTTTAAAAGATCTGATGAAAATTTATTTTTTGAATTTCCAATATCTATAGCCGACGCAGCATTGGGTACCACAATTGAAATACCAACAATTGACGGGGGAAGGGCTAAAATTAAAATACCAGATGGTACTCAAAATGGAAAGCAATTTAGATTAAAGGGAAAAGGAATGCCTTACATGCGTGGCAGTGGAAATGGTGATCTGTATGTTCAGGTAAATACTGAAGTTCCTATTTCGTTAAATAAAGAACAAAAAGAATTACTTGAAAAATTTAGAGAAATTGAGAATGAAAAATCAAATCCTAGTATTAAAAAATTCTTTCAAAAAGCCAAAAGTTTCTGGAAAAACTAAAAGACTAATTAAACAAAAAAGGTTAATATTTTCCTCAATGAAAAAAATTAATTTAGCAATTACTGGGTGTCTTGGAAGAATGGGGCAGCAAATTATTAAATCCTCTAGGTCTAATAAAAATTTTAAATTAGTAACTCTTACAGAAAATAAACTCATTAATAAAAAAATAGCTGGAATTAAGCTTACTTTAAATGATGATTTGGCGTTTAATAAAGCTGATATAATAATTGATTTTACTGTACCAAAATGCACTCTTGATATTCTTAAAATTGCATCAAAACTAAAGAAAAGAGTCGTTATAGGAACAACTGGTTTTACGCAAAAAGAAGAAGGTTTAATTAAAAAATATTCAAAAAAAATTCCCATACTAAAGGCTGGTAATATGAGTTTAGGAGTTAATCTATTAATGTATTTAACGGAAGAGGCTTCTAAATCTTTAAATGATAGTTATCTAAGTAAGGTGTTTGAGGTTCATCATAAACATAAAAAAGATTACCCATCAGGAACCGCCTTGATGCTTGGAAAGGGTATTGCAGAGGGGAAAAATAAAAATCTTTATAATTTAATTGGTAAAAAATTCTTAAATAAGAAATCTTTTCCTTTTGGCAAAAAAATTAACTTCAATTCAATTAGAAAAGGTGAAATTATTGGAGAACACGAAGTAAGCTTTTCTAGCGGCAAGGAGGTTATAAAACTCAATCACGAAGCTTTTGATAGGACACTATACTCGGATGGAGCCCTAACAGCTGCCAAGTGGCTTAACGGTAAAAAACCTGGATTGTACTCAATGAGAGATGTGTTAAATTTTAAATAATGAATGAAAAAGAAAAAGCAGAACTAATATTAAAAATCCTAAATAAAATTTATCCTACAACTCCTATTCCCTTAAAGCATAGAAATAAATTCACTCTTTTAACGTCTGTTCTTTTATCAGCACAATGTACAGATCTAAATGTCAACAATGTAACCAAGAGTATATATCCAAAATTTAATAAACCTGAACATTTTGTAAAATTAGGAAGAAAAAAAATTGAAAAATTAATAAAAAGTATTGGCATCTTTAGAGTTAAGGCTAAAAGTATATATTTTATGTCTAAACAACTACTGGAACTACATGGTGGCAGAGTGCCAAAAACATTTGATGAGCTTGAAAAACTTCCCGGCGTAGGGCATAAAACGGCAAGTGTAGTCATGTCTCAAGGCTTTGGGTATCCAGCGTTTGCAGTGGACACTCATATTCACCGACTAGCTCAAAGGTGGGGATTAACAAATGGTAAAAATGTTGTTCAAACAGAAAAAGATTTAAAAAGGATTTTTCCAAAAAAAACTTGGAGTAAACTACACCTTCAAATAATTTATTATGGAAGAGAGTTTTGCCAAGCAAGAAACTGTTATGGTTTAACTTGTAAAATTTGCACGACTTGTTATCCTAATCGTAGAAATCCAATTAATATAAAAAAAGCATAATATGAAAATACTAGGTATCGGTAACGCTATAGTTGATGTTATTTGTAAAGTTGATGAAAATTTTTTGTCAGAAAATGGTTTAACCAAAGGTGGTATGGAGCTTGTTGATGAAGCGAGGTTTAAAAAACTTTTATTAAACCAGAAAGTTGAAGGAACATTTTCTGGTGGATCTGTTGCGAATTCTATAGTTGGTTTGTCTCAATTGGGAAATAAAGTAGGTTTTATCGGTAAAGTCAATGAAGACATATGGGGTCAAGAATATGAAAATGGTTTAAAAAAAGAAGGTGTTGAATACTTTTATTCAAAGAAAAAAGAGCTTTTACCAACGGGTACTTGCTTAGTTTTAATTACTCCAGATTCAGAGCGGACAATGTGTACGTTTCTTGGGACTGCAGGAAAAATAAATCAAAACGATGTCGACATAAATTCAGTTAAGCAAAGTGAAATAGTTTTTTTAGAGGGCTATCTGTGGGACGAAGGAGATCCCAAGTCTGCTTTTGATAAGGCTATTCTAAACTCAAAAAAAGTAGCAATGTCATTGTCTGATTCATTTTGTGTTGAGAGACATAAAAAAAATTTTTTAGATTTGGTGAAAGATAAAATTGATATTACTTTTGCTAATGAACAGGAGATTGTTTCATTAATAAATGCCAAAAACTTCGAAGAAGTCATTTCATTTAGCAAACAACTAAAAAAAATGATTATTATTACACGTGGTGAAAAAGGTAGTATAGCCATTAACAAAGATGAGGTAATTGAATGTGAGAGTAGAAAAAATCTCAATATTGTTGATTTAACTGGTGCTGGTGATTTATTTGCAGCAGGGTTTCTACATGGTTATATTAATAGCTTAACAATTGCCGAGAGCTTGGATAAAGGTACCGAGATGTCATCAAAAATAATTCAACAAATGGGTGCTAGACTTAATTAGCATTGTTTTACTTAATAAAATAGCCATTCTGATGGCTTAAAATAAAATTTTGATCATTAAATTTATCACTTATTTTTTTTCTGAGTCTATAAATATGTGTTTCGACCGTATGTGTTTCTATTTCCGATGAATATCCCCAAATATTTTTTTGCAAATCTAAAACATTGTACGTTGTTTTATATTCATTTAAATACAAAATTATTTCTATTTCTTTTTCAGTTAATTTTAAAATAATGTTATTATTAGAAATAAATTTAGAATTTAAATCTAATTCATAATTTTTAATAGTGGTTTTAGACTGGTGATTAAATCTTAATTTAATTAGCTGAATATTAATTAATTCAATTATCTTTTGAATTGACAAAGGTAAATCCTTTAAATGTAGCAGGTTATTTCTAGTAAGATTATTATTCAAGGGTAACTGATGCGTAGAACTTACAATTATTAAAGAATTTTTCAAATTTGAATTATTTTTGCTGATAAATTCATTTTCATTTTTATATTTTATAACTTGAAAGGGTAAATTTTCTTTAATCTCTTCCAGGATTTCATATAATGGATTACAATTAATAATAAAAATATTTTGATTAATCATGTAAGTAGAAACTATGATAATTCATGTAAAAAATAAAAACACCCTTATAATAGATGATTTTATTCTTAAATGTTGTGTTGGTAGAAATGGTTTAACTTTAAACAAAAAAGAAGGGGATTATTCAACACCAAAAGGTTTATTTAAGTTAAAAAAGTTATATTTTAGAGAAGATAGGGTTGGTTTGCCTGTTTGTAAGATCAAAAAAACCAAAATCAAAAAAAATATTGCTTGGTGTGACGACCCAAATCATAAGAAATACAATCAAGAAATTTTTATGTTAAAAAAAAAAAATAAAGAAAATTTTTACCGAAAAGACAATAAATATGATTTCTTAATTACAATTAACCATAATGATAAAAGGGTTCCTTTTAAAGGGAGTGCTATTTTTATACATCTAACTAATGATTATAAGCCTACAGCGGGGTGTATAGCACTTAAAAAAAACGATTTTGAAATAATACTAAAATTAATCAATCAAAAAACTAAAATAAGAATTGGTTAGTTCCTTTGGCCAAATATCTTAGATCCGATCCTAATAAATGTTGAATTATTTTTTGTAGCTTCTAAATAATCCTCTGACATACCCATGCTTAACTCTGATAAATTTAACTTTTCATTAATTTTATTCATCTCTGAAAAATAAACTTGAGAATTACCATCCACTGGGGGGATACACATTGTGCCAATTATGTCCAAATTTAAATTTTTACAATATTTATAAAATTCTAGAACATCATTTTTTTTAACACCTGATTTTTGATCTTCTTCGCCAATATTTATTTGAATAAATATTTTAATTTTTTTATCCTGTTTAACCTGTTCATCTGCAATTTTGACTGCTAATTTTTCGTTGTCTAAAGAGTGAATATAATCAAAAATTCTTACAGCAATTTTAGCTTTATTGCTTTGGAGCTTTCCAATTAGGTGTAGTTTAACATGGCTATTGTGACCCTTAATTTCGGTCCATTTTTCAATTGCTTCTTGCACTTTATTTTCTCCATAATCTAGATGACCATGATTTATTAGCGGTAAAATGTTTTCCATGGGATGAGTTTTGGACACAGCAATAATTTTTGGTGATCTAGTTATGTTAGTCTGATTGTTGATTTTTAATTGTATTTTTTTTTGAATTTCAATTAAATTAACCAAAGTACTATGCATTATATCTTACCTACTTTTTTTTTATTTATTGATAATTATCAAGAAGAATATATCAGAAAATTGGACAAAAAAATTGCAATTATCTTCAGAAACTACTCTATTAAACACGACAAAAAACTGATTCTTAGAATTAGAGAAATGTGCAAGAGAGATGGTCGAAAATTCTTTCTATCAAATAATTTAAAGTTAGCAACTAGTCTGTCTTTAGATGGTGTATATTTACCGTCATTCAATAAAAGCCTGTCTTTCATTAACACAAAAATAAAAAAGAAATTTATAATCATTGGATCTGCACATTCTGTTCCAGAGATAAGAATTAAAGAAAAACAGGGTGTTGTAGCTATCTTCATATCCCCAATATTTAAAACAAAAAAAAATAAAGAATTCTTAGGCCCTATAAGGTTTAATTTACTTTCTTTAATAACTGAACGAAAAATTATTGCACTAGGGGGTATTAAGGTTAAAAATTTGAACCGATTAAGATCTACAAAAGCTTATGGTTTTGCTGGAATTTCTTATTTCGAAAATGATGATAAGATAGAAACATAAAAATGATAAATATTGAAAATGATATTAAAATTTTACTGAATTTGTTCAGTGCAGGTAAATACGATGTAGTTTTAAGCAAGGCTAAAAAACTTATTAGAGAGTTTCCAGAATATTTAATACTATATAATATCCTCGGATCTTCATATCAGAATGTTGGTAGTTTAAATTTAGCTAAAGGAGTATTTATTAAAGGGCTTAAATTAGAACCCAATAATATTTCAATTATGAATAATTTAGCTAATGTCCACAAAAATCAAGGTGAATACATTTTAGCTGAAGATTTATTTAATAAGATTATTCAAAAAAAACCAGATTACATTAATGCTTATATTAACCTTGGAAATCTCAAAAGAGATAATAATGATTTTCAGGAGGCAATCAGCTTGTACACAGTAGCGCTAAATATTAATGACAAAATTCCTGTTACACATTACTCATTAGCTTTAGCTTACCAAGGTCTAGGAAAATTTGCACTTGCAACAAAACATGCTCAAAAAACCCTTATACTTGAACCTAAATTTACCCAAGCAGACTTATTAATTAGTCAATCAACAAAATATAAAAATGGGGATAAGCATTTCAATGAAATGAACTTGAAATTGAATGCTTTAGAATTAAGTAAAGATCAAAAAGTAAACCTTTTATTTGCCCTTGCAAAAGCGCATGAGGATATGGGAGATATTGAACAATCATTTATAAACCTGAGCCTTGGCAATCAAATTAAAAGAAGTTTATCAAACTTTAACATAAATGATGAAGTTAAACTTTTTGATCAAATTAAGAAAAATTTTTCTACTACTGTTAAAGACAATAAATTTAAAAAAATTACTTCTGAAAAAAATATAATATTTATTTTAGGTATGCCAAGGTCTGGTACTTCTTTGGTAGAACAAATTATCACTTCACATTCGGATGTTTTTGGTGCTGGTGAACTTCCTCAATTATCAAAAATAGTACAAGAAAACCTTATGAGCAATAACACTATTTCTAATCTGAAAGTTACTGAATTAGCCGACGATGAGATCTTTGCCAGCCAATTGAGAAAGAGCTACTATAGCTATTTAAATAGATTTAATTCTGATAAAAATTTTATTACAGATAAAGCACCCTTAAACTTCAGATGGATTGGTTTAATAAAAATACTCTTCCCAGAAGCAAAAATCATTCATTGTGTTCGAAATCCAAAAGATAACTGTTTCTCTTTATATAAGAATTTTTTTGAAGGTGGTTTAAACTTTAGTTACAATCAAAAAGAACTAGCCACATACTACACCCTATACTTAAACTTAATGAATTTTTGGGCAGATTTATTTCCAGACACCATTTATGAGGCAAAATATGAAAAAATAATTGAAAACCCTCAACACGAGATAAAAAAAATGATAAAATATTGTGAACTTCCTTGGGAAGATAGTTGTTTAGAATTTCATAAGAATAAAACACCAATTAAAACTATGAGTACTGCCCAAGCTAGGCAGCCGATTTACAAAAGTTCTATAAATTCTTATGAAAAATTTTCATCTTTTCTAGGTGAATTAAATAATAATATTTAATTTTGGACAAAAAAAAGCCCCGATAAATCGGGGCTTTTTCTTAAATTTCTATTACTTAGAATGCAAATGAAACAGCTATTTCGTTCATTGAGTCATTAGCAGCGGCAGTACCACCGTTGTTAGAAACTTCGTTCATGTTTCCAGCAACTTTGATAGAACCCATAGTGTAAGCTACAGCAATACCTTCTCCGTTTTCTGTAACGTCAGCACTACCTTCGTAAGTAACATCTCTTTCACCATAAGAAAGTGAAAGGTTGTCATTTACGTTAATAGCTAAACCCCAAGCTTTTAAGCTTTCGTCTCTAGTTCCAGTATTACCATCTTGAATTTCTGATAATTGGTAACCGAAAGTTGCAGGTCCAAAAGAGTAGTTTGCAAATATAGTCATATCAACGTCGTCATGGCCTGCAGTACCTGCAGCTTCACCACTATCACGTTCACCATAACCAGCACCTATTGCTAAACCATCAACACCTAACATAGCTCCGTCAGTAGTTAATGCTACATCCCAAGCGCTACCTTCATTATTACCTGAAGATGAACCGTCTGAGTTTTTAGTACCTGAACCCGTTCTCATTGCAGCGTTTACTTTAACGCCTGAGAAAGTGTTTATGTAGTTAAATACTCCTGAATTACCAGCAGAACCAACTAATCCACCTACTGAAGTAGCAGATGCACCTGCACCGTCTAGTCCATCCCAAATTTCCTCAGCAGCTGTCGGTGTTTTATCATCGATAGTTGCAAGTCCTGATCCAGAACCTTGGTCAAATGCGATAGTTCCCATGTCACCCATATCAACAGATAATCTAGCTGATGACATACCAGCAAATTGGTCTGCAGATGTTTGCATGTAAGATACTGTGTATCCGTTAACTTCACCTGAAGCTGTAAAGCCTAGGTTAGTTTTCATTCCAAATGGGTTACCAGTAACTTCTGTACTGTCTTCTGATGTATAAGTTAACATAGTTGCACCACTTACAGTCATTTCAGCAGCGTGAGCTGAAACAGCAGCAAGAGATCCAGCTAAAGCTGTTAAACCTACTTTTTTCAAATTATTCATGTTTTTTCCTTTTGTTATTGTTTTCATATATGAATTCCATGAACTTATATCCATTATCTATAATGTGTGTTTTTTTCTTAATTTATTGTATTTTTTTGCCATATTGTTGCATAAATACCACTTAAAACCCTTGTTTTTCATTTTTACTACATTTTAGTATAGAAGATGGATTAAATTAAAATTTAATATAAATTTATAACACAACTATGATTACTTACCTTAAAAAACTTCTACCCATTTTTTTATTGTTCATTTTCTTTCTTAATTCTTGTGGAATTTATAAAAAGACAGATGCCAGAAAAGTTCCCGTCAATGCCGACGAAAGAATTCAAAAGAATATGGAAGAGGGAAAAGGTTTTAGGCTTGGAAACCTTGGAAAAAAATCAGGAGGAGATTTTCAATTTGCCTCTTCTAATCCGCTTTGGAGAGCAACTTTAGAAAAATTAGATTTTGCACCATTAAATAATGTAGATTATGCAGGAGGCATTATTGTTACGGACTGGTTTGGCGATGGTGATACTAATGACCAAATAAAGATTACTGTTAGATTTTTAACAAATGAAATTAGATCCGATGCAGTTGATATAATAATTCATAAAAAAAATTGTGATTCTCAAAACAATTGTAAAATTAAGAAAATTGAAAGTACTTTAAATAGTGAAATAAGATTTGCTATTCTAAAAAAAGCTACTCAAATTAAAAATCAAGATCTTGTAAAAAAGAAAAAAAATAGCAAACCCGTTAAGCTACCAAAAAATTTTTAAGAAATTAATTAAAAGTTAAATAAATTTGATTATTTAAAATGGAACTTGAAAGGTATAATTTTAAAGTTATTGAAAAAAAATGGCAAGAGCATTGGATTGAAAATAAAAGTTTTGAAGCTAAAATTATAAAAGGCAAAAAAAAATTTTATTGTTTAGAAATGTTTCCTTATCCATCTGGAAAAATTCATATGGGTCATGTCAGAAATTATACAATTGGCGATGTTCTAGCGCGTTACAAGTCTCTACAAGGGTACAATGTTCTTCATCCAATGGGGTGGGATTCCTTCGGTATGCCCGCTGAAAATGCTGCTCGTCAAAATAATTTAGATCCAAAGGAATGGACTGAAAAAAATATTTTTACAATGAAAAATCAACTTAAGAAATTAGGTCTTTCGATTGATTGGAATAGAGAAATATCTACCTGTTCAGTAGATTACTACAAATATCAACAAAAATTCTTTTTGGAACTTTATGACAAGGGGTTAATTTATAGAAAAGAAAATTACGTTAATTGGGATCCTATTGATGAAACTGTACTAGCAAACGAACAGGTAATAGATGGAAAGGGATGGAGATCAGGTGCCACCGTACAAAGAAAAAAATTGAACCAATGGTTTTTCAATATATCTAAATTTTCAGAGGACCTTCTTAAAGGTCTTGATCATCTAAGCGAGTGGCCCAATAAAGTTAAGGTTATGCAAAAAAATTGGATCGGTAAATCTTTTGGCTGTGAGATAGATTTTAAAATTGAAGGTGATTTAACTATTAAAAAAATTAGTTGCTTCACTACTAGACCTGATACTTTATTTGGCCTTTCATTTTTAGCAATATCTATAGATCATCCAATATCCAAATTATACGAAAATGATAAAGGTTTTATAGAGTTCAAAAATAAATGTTCTAAGACGGGTACAACTGAGGAATCTATAGCACAGGCTGAAAAAATTGGATTTAAAAGTAACTTAATTGCAATCAATCCACTTAATAAAACTCAAAAAGTTCCTGTTTATTTTGCAAACTTTGTATTAATGGACTACGGCTTTGGAGCAGTATTTGGTTGTCCAGCACACGATCAGAGAGACTTGGATTTTGCTTTAAAGTATAATTTGGACGTTCTTCCTGTGGTCAAACCACTTACAGAGGGAGATGATTTTAAAGTCCATAAAGAAGCTTATACTGGTCCTGGGATCATTTTTAATTCTCAATTTTTGGACGGCTTAAAAGCTCCAGAACAATCTATTACAGAAACTATTAAAATAATTGAAGAAAAAAAAATAGGAATAAAAAAAATTAACTTTAGACTAAAAGATTGGGGAATTTCTCGACAAAGATATTGGGGTTGTCCAATTCCAATTGCCTATAACAAAGATAACAAAATTTTAAAAGTTCCACTAGATCAGCTTCCAATTAAGCTCCCTGAAAATATAAATCTTAATACAAAAGGCAACCCTCTAGATCATCAAGATGAATGGAAAAAAATTATTATTAATGGCGAAGAATGTGTCCTGGAAACAGACACTTTAGACACTTTTGTAGATTCTTCTTGGTATTTTTTGAGGTTTTGCTCACCTAATCACAAGGCAAGTGGTTTTGATATTGAAGAGGTAAATTATTGGATGCCTGTAGACCAGTATATTGGTGGTGTTGAACACGCGATATTGCACCTTTTATACTCTAGGTTTTTTACAAGAGCTTTGAACTATAAAAATGAGAATATCGATTCTAATGAACCGTTTAAAGGCTTATTCACACAGGGAATGGTTTGTCACGAAACTTACAAAGATAAAAATAATAAATGGTTAAGTCCTGAAGAAATTGTTACAGAAGATGGTAAAAACTTTTATAGCCGAGAAAAAACTTCAGAAAAAATTATTGTAGGCCCTTCAGAGTCTATGTCTAAATCAAAAAAAAATACCGTTGATCCTGAAGAGATGATAAAAAACTATGGAGCGGACGCTGTAAGGCTCTTTATTCTATCAGATAGTCCTCCTGAAAAAGATGTGCAATGGTCTGAACAAGGAATGGTAGCATCATATAAGTTTATACAGAAGTTTTGGGCTTTACATAAAAAAGTTTTAAAAAAGATTCAATCATTTGAAAAAAATAAATCATCAATATTTAACGAGACTATTGAAGAATTCACAAATCAAATGTTAAACAAAATAAATCTAAGTTTAAATAAATTTAGCTATAATGTGATAATAGCGAATTTACATGAAATTTATAATTTTTTTAGTAAAGAAATAAACTCTGATCTAACAAGCAAAAATTTAATAGATAATTATGTAAAGATTTTAACCATAATGATTCCAATAACTCCACACTTAGCAAATGAATGCTTAGATGAAATATCTAACGATAGAATTTATACATGGCCGACCGTTAATAATAAATATCTTCAAAATAAAATTTTTGATATAGTAATTCAAATTAACGGCAAAAAACGAGGAGTAATTTCAACTGAAAAAAGCCTTGATGAGAAAAATTTGGTAGAAAAAATTAAACAAACTAAAGAGTTACAAAAATTTTTAATTGATACTAACATTATTAAAAGTATCTATATAAAAGATAAACTAATAAATTTAATTATAAAATAATAATGATTAAAAAAATTTTTTTCTGTGTGTTGATCTTCACCTTAGGAAGCTGTGGGTATGAACCAATGTATTCCAAGAAAGATGCTCTTAGTAAAGACATACAAAGCTTCAAAGTAGAGGGAGATAGAGGTCTCAATAAAAAAATTATTTCATCTTTAAACTTAAAAAATAATAGAGATGCAGCTGGGTACAAACTAATAATAAAAAGTAATAAAAAGTTGGAATCTGCATCAAAAGATGTTTCTGGCAATACTTCTGTTTACAAAACAAAGGTTAGTGTAAAGATTACTTTGATTAATAATGACAAAATTTTAAAAGAAAAGATTTTTAGCTCAGAATTTACCTACAACAATATAGAAAATAAATTTGACCTTTCTCAATATCAAAAAGATATCGAGGCAAATTTAATTAATGAAATTATAGAAGAAATTTATATTTTTTTAGCGTTTTAACAAATGATCATTAAGTCTTTTGAGCTTTCAAAAATAAACCTAGCAGAGAAAAAATTTTATTTATTTTATGGAGAAAATGAAGGACACAAAAAAGAGGTTTTAGAAGAAAAATTTAAAAGATCCTACACTAATAATATTTACACATATGATGAAAATGAAATCTTACAAAATGAGGAAAAATTTTTTGATAACATTTCATCAAAATCTTTTTTTGAAAATGAAAAATTAATTATCATTACAAGAGTAACAGATAAAATTAATGATATAATTAAAGAAATATTAGAAAAAAAAATAGAAGACTTGGTTGTACTATTAAATGCAGGCATTTTAGACAAAAAATCTAAACTAAGATCATTGTTTGAAAAAGATAAAAAAACTATCTGTGTGCCATTTTATGAGGACAATAATCAAACATTATCTGGAATAGTAAATAAATTTTTTAGAGAAAATAAAATTCAAATATCCCAAGAATTAATTAATTTAATCGTTCAACGGTGCAGGGGTGACAGACAAAACCTTAACAATGAACTTGAAAAAATCAAAAATTTTACTAAAAATAAAAATAAGATTAGTCAGGACGACCTTATGAAGCTCACCAATCTTGCAGAAAATTACTCTGTTTCAGAATTAATTGACTATTGTTTAGCAAAAAATAAAAGGAGAACTGTTAATATCTTAAATGAAAATAACTTCTCATTAGAAGATTGTATTTTAATTATTAGAACTTTTTTGATAAAAACAAAAAGACTATTAAAGTTAGCTAGAGCAATCAAAAATAATGAGAATATTGATAATGTTATTTCTTCTTGTAAACCACCAATCTTTTGGAAAGACAAAGAAATTGTAAAACAACAAATTAAAAATTGGTCTTATGATAATATTGAAAGTTTATTATACAAAATAAGCGAAACTGAATTACTAATTAAAAAAAACACTGCTAATTCAATTAACATACTTTCAAATTTTATAATAGAGCAAGTGAATGAGATTAGTAATTAGTTTTTATAATTTCAATAATTTTATTTAGCTGGTCCAGATCTTTATACTCAATTACTAAAGATCCTTTATTATTTTTTTTATTTTTAATTAAAATGTTTAACCCAATTTTTTCTATAATTGAGTTTTCAAGTGCCTGTAAATTACTGTCTTTCGATGATTTAAACGACGTTTTTTTTATCTTAAAAATTTTAACAAAATTTTCAGCTTGTCTGACTGAAAGTTTTTTTTCGATTATTTTATTTGCAACAAATTCTGCATTAGCTAAACCAACTAAAATCTTTGCGTGCCCAGGTGTTATTTTTTTTAATTCAATTAGCTCCAAAACGGCAGGTGGCAAAGTTAACAATCTCAGAAAATTAGCTATATGGCTTCTACTTTTCCCAATAAATTTTGCAACTTTTTCTTGATCGTAAGAAAAGTCTTTTATTAAACGTTTATACCCTTGTGCCTCTTCTAATGCACTTAAGTCGCTTCTTTGAACATTTTCAACAATAGCAAACTCTAAAGATTTAAGATCATCAGCCTCCATTATTACTACGGGAACCTCATGCAAGCCCGCTTTTTGTGCTGCAAGCCATCTTCTCTCTCCAGCTATTATTTCATATTTTGATTTATCATCACTGGATTTACGTACTATGATCGGTTGTATAATTCCACGTTCCAATATTGAGTTCGTTAAATCATTCAGATTTTCCTCATTAAAAGTTTTTCTGGGTTGAAATTTGTTACTTACTAAATCGCTTATCGACAATTTATTAATATTTATTTCGGATTGTGTTTCACCAATTAATGAAGATAGGCCCCTGCCCAACCCCTTTTTAATTTTATTTGTGTCCATTATGCTGCGCTACCTATTTTATCTTCCTGATTAATAAATTCATCTGTGAAATTAAAATATGATTTGCTTCCTAAACAGGTTTTGTCATAAATTAAGACTGGCATCCCATGAGATGGTGCTTCTGACAGTCTAACGTTTCTAGGTATCACTGTGATATAAACCTTATCATTAAAGTAATCTCTTGCTTCTTTTTCAACTTGAGAGGAAAGCTTATTTCTTTTGTCAAACATTGTTAAAAGAATTCCTCTTATTTTTAATTCAGGATTTAAGTTTACTTTTATTCGCTCTATAGTTTTAACTAACTGTGTTAAACCTTCTAATGCAAAAAATTCAGTCTGCAAAGGTACTACAAGCGAGTGCGAAGAGACTAAAGCCATAACGGTTAATAGACTCAGCGATGGAGGACAATCTATGAGTATATAATCATATGACCCTCTAGAATCATTTAAATACGAGCTTAATTTAGCCTTTAATATAAATGCTCTTTCGTTGTCACCAGCAGTTTCGGCTTCAAGTCCTGATAGATCGACATTGGAGGTTACAATATCTAAATTTTTGAAATCAGTCTTTTTGATTACTTCTGAAATAGACTTTGTTCCATTCAGCACTCCATAAATTGTTTCTGTTGAATTTTCTAAATTTGATAAACCAAGTCCAGTAGTCGCATTTCCTTGCGGATCCAAGTCAATTACTAAAACTTTTTTTTCTTGTTGGGCTAGGCCTGCAGCAAGATTGATTACGGTCGTTGTTTTTCCTACTCCACCCTTTTGATTGATTATAGAAATAATCTGCATTTTATTTTCTTTCTATTCTTTTTATGTTTAACAAAAAAGAGTCCGCATTAGTGATGCTTTTTTTTTTTTCAAAATCTAAATCCCAATATTTTAATGTTTCCTCCAGAACCTTATTTCCACTCTTTCCCATAAACAAAATGATATTTTTATAACCAGTAAAATTTCTTTGAATTAAATCCAAAACTATTGGTAATGGCTTAAATGCTCTGGCCATTATAGTCCCTGTTTTTAATTCTGTTATTCCAAATATATCTTTTTGTATTACTTCTGTATCCAAATTGAGTTTTCTTGATATTTCTCTTAAAAATACGCACTTATGATGACTTTTTTCATATAGGTGAATTTTTATGTTTTGTTTCTTATTTTTTAAAATTATAGCCATTATAATTCCTGGAAAACCACCACCAGTCCCTATGTCAGTTGCAATATCATTTTTTAAGTCAATAAAATCAATTATTTGTGATGAATCTATTACATGTCTATCTCTTATAACATCTATTTTAGCGGATTCTTTACTTATAATATTAATTTGATTATTTTTTTCAATTACCATCGATATAAAGTTTTCAAAATCTAAAAATGTTTCACGTGGAACATTTAACTGACTAAGCAGGGAATATTTTTTTAAAATTTCATCCATTAAGCTATAAGCTTAATAGACCTTCTTTTGACATGTGACAACAAAATATATACCGCTGCTGGAGTTATACCATCTATGCGTAATGCCTGACCCATAGTTTTAGGCTTTATTTGTTTAAACTTAGATTTTACTTCATTTGAAAGACCCGAAAGCTCGTCATAATTAACTTGATCTGGAATAATTAAATTTTCATCTCTTTTAAAAGCAAGTATATCTGCTTTTTGTTTTTTCAAATATCCTCTGTAATGAGCGTTTATCTCGATTTGTTCATCTATTTTTTTATCAAAAAAGGGTATATCGGGCCAAATTTCTCTAATCTTTTTCATATTAACTCCTTTTTGAGTTAAAATTTCATTTGATTTGCGTAATACACCGTCTTTAGCAATTTTTATGTCAAATTGCTTAATTTTTGTTGGAGATATTGAGGATTCAAGCATTTTCCGTGAAATTATTTTAATTTTATGTTCCTTATCTTTAAACACCTCTTCTCTCGTCTTAAATATTAATCCAATGGCAATGCCCTTATTTGTCAATCTTAGATCTGCATTATCAGCTCTTAGGCTTAATCTATATTCAGCTCTTGAGGTAAACATTCTATAAGGTTCAGCAACGCCTTTAGTTACTAAATCATCTATCATAACGCCAATATAGGCATCAGATCTATCGAGAATAAATGGCTCTTCTTTTTTAAAAGATAAGGCAGCATTTATTCCTGCTATCAACCCTTGAGCTGCAGCCTCTTCGTAGCCTGTAGTTCCATTTATCTGCCCAGCAAAGTAGAGGTTGTGAATTTTTTTAGTTTCAAGAGTTAAAAATAACTCCCTGGGCTCTATATAGTCATATTCAATAGCATAACCCGGTCTTATCATCTTAACATTTTCTAAACCATTGATATTATTACATATTTCTTGCTGTACTTCCTCTGGAAGTGAGGTTGATATACCATTTGGGTAAATTGTATGGTCATTTAATCCTTCGGGCTCTAAATATATCTGATGTCGATCCTTAGAAGCAAACTTTACTATCTTGTCCTCTATTGATGGGCAATATCTTGGGCCAACACCCTGAATACTTCCAGAATACATAGCACTTCTTTTTAAATTCTTTTGAATAATTTTGTGAACCTTTTCATTTGTATAAGTCATACGACATGAAACTTGTTTGTTTAAATTTTTCTCAGTTAGAAAAGAAAAAAAGTAAGGATCGTTATCTGCAAACTGTTCTTCCAAGTTGTCGTACTTAATCGTTCGAGCATCCAACCTTGGCGGTGTTCCTGTCTTTAATCTTCCTAGTTTGAAATCATACTTTTTAAGTTGTTCACTTAAGCCTGTTGTGGGCTTCTCATTAAATCTTCCAGCAGGTGTTCTCTCATCACCAATGTGTATTAAACCATTTAAAAAAGTGCCCGTTGTTAAGATTAGCTTACCACATAAGATTTTTTTACCTGATTTTGTTTCAAAACCATTTATGGTGTTTTTATTAAAAATAAATTGTGTTACTGGATCTGCAAAAACTGTTAAATTACAGTAGTTTAAAAGTTTTTTTTGCATATATTTTCTATATAAGAATCTATCTGATTGTGTTCTTGGCCCTTGAACAGCCGGACCTCTACTCCTGTTTAAAAGTCTAAATTGTATGCCTGACTTATCAGCAACATCTCCCATCACACCATCTAAGGCATCTATCTCTCTGACAAGGTGACCTTTACCCAAACCACCAATTGCTGGGTTACAAGACATCTCTCCTATGGTTTCAATTTTGTGTGTAAATAATGCTGTGTTAACTCCAAGACGCGCCGAAGCTGCAGCGGCCTCACAACCTGCATGACCTCCTCCGATTACAACTACATCAAATGACAAATCATTTTTCATAGCCTAAATTTATAACCGATCAAAAATATTACAAGGTATGAGTGAGAATTTATAAATTTGTATTTGATGTTAATTTATAAAAAATAAACTCAAAATAGTTGAAAAATGTAATAAATAAGTGTTACTCATCAACGATAAGTGTCAAAATGGGCTAAAAACTCAAGAAAAAAAAGCTTTTTACATAATAATATAATTTGTTGATAATATTGACTTATTTAAGCACAAATAGTCAATAAAATGAAATAATTTATTTTCCGATGCAAAAATCATTAAAAATACTGCCTAAAATTTCTTCGACATCAACTTTCCCAACTATCATTCCAAGATGTCTTGTGGCTAAACGAAGGTCTTCTGCTGCTTTATCAAAATCTTCTGCGTGATTTTTTTCTGCAAAATTTTTTAGATAAACTAAACTTTGTTCAAGATGTTTTCTGTGTCTTTCACGGGTAATTAAAATATCGTTACTAGTAATAAATTTGTTTTTTAATTTATTTTTTATTTTTAAAATTAAAGCATTAATGTTGTTATTATCTTTTACTGAAATCAAAATGTGATTAAGTTTTTTAATTTCAGGATTCAAATCTATGTTTAAAAGATCTGATTTATTGATAACAAGAATTGCTTTTTCATCCATTAAATCCTTCAAAACTCCTTTAAAATCAAGGCTTTTTGCATCTATAACGATAAGTTTTAAGTCAGCATCTTCAGCCTTTTTAAGTGCTAATTTTATTCCTTTTTTTTCTATTTCATTTTTGGAATCTCTAATTCCTGCTGTATCAGAAACTACAACTGGATAGCCATCAATATTTAAATGTGTTTCAATCACATCTCTTGTCGTCCCTGCGGTTTCAGAAACAATTGCAACATCACGATTTGAAAGATGATTTAACAAACTAGACTTTCCTGCATTCGTTGGGCCTATGATTGCAATTTTAAAACCTTCACGAATTCTCTCTCCAACTTTTTGATCATTTAAAATTTTTTTTATATCCAAAAGAACCTCATTAGAATTTTTTTTAATATTTTTTAATATATCTTCAGGTAGTTCCTCATCTGGAAAATCTATCTTAGCTTCAACGTGTGATAAAATTTTTAAAAGTTTTTCTCTTAAGCCATTAAATTTTTCTGCTGACCTTCCGTTCATTATTTGTATTGCTTGTTGTCTTTGAATTTCAGTTTCTGCTGAAATTAAATCTGCAATACTTTCTGCCTTGAGTAAATTTATTTTTCCATTTTGAAATGCCAGCTTTGTAAACTCGCCTGGCTCGGCTAATCTACAATTTTCCACTTCTGAAATAGAGGCGTGGAGGGCATCAACTACTGCTTTGCTTCCATGTATGTGGAATTCGGCCATATCTTCCCCTGTGTAGCTCTCAGGGCCGGGAAACCACAGTATTATACCCTCATCGATAAGCTCAGAAGTGTTGATTTTATTGATTTTTCTTAGTGTAGCAATTCTTGGCTCTGGAAATGTAGCATTTGTTAATAGTTGAATCACTTTTTGAGTGTCCTCTCCCGAGACTCTAATAATAGCTATTCCAGATATTCCTGGCCCAGTTGATAAAGCATAAATTGTCATACCAATATTATAACTTCTATTTTGAGGTTCTGTAAAACTTTAAATTAATAGGAGAGGGAATTCAGCGTTAAGCTGGCTTATTCATGGAGCTAAAGAAATCTGCATTACTTTTTGTTTCTTTAAGTTTTGAATTAATAAATTCAATTGCATCCATAGTTCCCATAGGACTGATAATTCTTCTTAACACATTCATTTTTGAAAGATCATCTTTATCAAAAAGTAATTCTTCTCTTCTTGTTCCAGATTTGGTTATATCGATTGCTGGGTAGATCCTTTTTTCTGCAATCTTTCTATCAAGAACAGTTTCACTGTTTCCTGTTCCTTTAAATTCTTCAAAAATAACTTCATCCATTCTTGATCCAGTATCAATCAACGCAGTTGAAATAATTGTTAGAGATCCACCTTCTTCAATATTTCTTGCAGCACCGAAAAATCTTTTGGGTCTTTGTAGAGCGTTTGCATCAACTCCTCCTGTTAAAACTTTCCCTGAACTTGGTATAACGGCATTATAAGCCCTCCCTAATCTTGTGATTGAGTCGAGTAGAATTACAACATCTTTTTTATGTTCAGTTAATCTTTTTGCTTTTTCAATTACCATTTCAGCAACGGCCACGTGCCTTGTTGCGGGTTCATCAAACGTGGAACTGATAACCTCTCCCTTAACAGTTCTTTGCATGTCTGTTACTTCTTCTGGTCTTTCATCAATTAATAAAACCATCAAATAACTTTCGGGATAATTTTTAGCAATTGAATTTGCAATGCTTTGTAAAATCATTGTCTTACCCGCTTTAGGAGGGGAAATAATTATCGATCTTTGACCCTTTCCAATTGGGCTTACTAAATCTATTAATCTAGGAGTTAAGTCTGGTTTTTTTTCAATTGTCGTTGTCTCAATTTCCATCACCATTTGTTTGTCCGGATATAGTGGGGTTAAATTATCGAAGGCAATTTTATGACGTGCTTTTTCTGGTTCTTCAAAATTTATTTTACTTACTTGTAGTAATGCAAAATACCTCTCTCCTTCTTTAGGCGCTCTAACCGGGCCCTCAACTGTATCGCCTGTTCTTAAGCCAAATTTTCTTATCTGGCTGGGACTCACATAAATATCATCTGGTCCTGGTAAATAATTTGATTCCATGGCTCTTAAGAAACCAAAACCGTCTTGTAGCAATTGTAGAACTCCCGCCCCTGTGATCTCTTCTTTTTCGGCAACTTTTTTTAATATAGCAAATAAAATTTCTTGTTTTCTTAGTGTGCTAGCATTTTCAATTCCAAGCTCTTCTGCTTGAGCAATTAATTGTTCTGATGATTTTAATTTAAGTTCTTGAATGTTCATGATTGAGGGGGTTGTTAAAGATTTCTAAGATGAAATAAATATATATACTCTTTAAAATATTACAAGTCTAGATAGGCTTGAAAACAACAATAAAAACAATCAAAATAAGCAATATTGTTGGTACTTCGTTAATTACTCTAAAAAACTTAGAAGATTTAGTGTTTTGATCCATCTTAAAATCGCTAAGAAGTTTAGATAAATAAAAATGATAAAAGGTTAATAAAATAACTAATAATAATTTTAATTTTATCCAGGTTGTGGAAAAAATTTCGGGGCCCAAGGAGGAGATTAAAATTAATCCAAATAACCAAGTTAAAATCATGGCTGGTGTCATGATGTAAAAATATAATTTTTTTTCCATCACCTTAAATATTAAAGAAGTGTTTTTATCCTTTAGATTTTCAACATGATAGACAAAAATTCTAGGTAAATATAAAAGTCCTGCCATCCAGGAAATTACTGAAATTAAATGCAGGCTTTTAAATAATAAATAACTATTCATAATTTAAGCAGGGGCATTTTTTAAAATTAGAAGGGCACTGTGTCTGGGGGGGGTAAAGACTTTCACTAAATTTATAATCGTTTTTTTTAATTATTAATTCTGACATTGTTTTAATAAAGTTCTCATTAATACCAAGGGCAGGGACTCTCGTATAATTTTTACATCCATTGGCATCTGCAATTTCTTTATATTCTATATCAAGCTCAACGAGAGTTTCTGAGTGTTCAGAGACAAACGCGATAGGGACTAAAACAATGTGCTTACCAATCTTGGAATTTTCAATGATTGTAGTTTCCGTTGATGGTCCTATCCATTTTAATGGACCAACTCGACTTTGATAACTCAGTATCCAATCAAGGCTCTCATCATTTAAACTCTCAACTATTTTTTTAACCGATTGTTCCACTTGCCATTGATAAGGGTCTCCCTTTTTAATGTTTTTTTCTGGTAGACCATGTGCGGAAAATATTAATTTAAAATTTTTAAGACCTTTAATTTTTTTTGTTATTTCTGTTGTATGAGCGTTAATAAAGTTCTGATCTGTTGGATAGCAGCATATTGTGCTTGTTTTAACATGATAATTATTTTTTTTACAAACATCTTTCCATTCTTTTATTGAAGACCCCGATGTTGCGGCAGAGTATTGTGGGTACAAGGGCATTAGGACTACTTCGTCTGGGCCGTATATCTGAACATCTTTAATCACATCTTTGGCTCTTGGATTCCAACATCTCATTACAATGAAGCACTTATATTCATCTTCCTCCTGCGTTTTATTTAGTTTTATTTCTAGAGCATCAGACTGTTCTTTGGTTAATTTTAATATAGGTGATGAGCCGCCGAGTTCTGCATAAATTTTTTTTGCAATAGGCGCTCTTCTATTGGAGATTAGCTTTGCTAGTGGATACCTTAAAAAAGTCGGTAAGCTTAAAATCGCCGGATCGTTAAATAAATTAAATAAAAAAGGTTCAACATTTTCTAATTTGTCAGGACCCCCAAGATTAAATAAAATAACTGCTTTTTTCATCTAATAATCCTTAACCATTTTCACCAAATAATCCACCATGTTAGGATCTGTTTCAGGTAATACGCCGTGACCTAAATTAAAAATATATGGGTGGCCTTTAAATATATCTAAATATCTTTTTGTTTCTTTTTTTAAATTTTCTTTATCAGTTAATAATATCTTTGGATCAAGTCCTCCTTGAATGGGTATATTAATTTCTTTGCATATAGAAACGGGATTTACAACATAGTCGATATTGACAACATCAGGTTTAACGATATCACAATAATTTTTATAATTTTTTACTCCTCTTGGAAAGCAGATCACTGGTACGTTCAATGATTTTACATAATCAACTAAATTTAGTGTTGGAATATAAACGTAGTTTGGTAAGTCTTTTTCTTCTAGCAAACCAGCCCAGCTATCAAAAATCTGAATCACGGTCGCACCGTTTTTTATTTGTTGATCAATATGAAGTTTTAAAAATTTTTCTAAGATTACCAAAACCCTATTTATTAAAAACTCATCTTTAAAAAAATCTTTTATTAAATCTTTTTTTGGTGAATGTTTGTTAATCATATAAACCAACAACGTCCACGGTGCACCAACAAATCCTATTACGTTTTTATTTTTAATTAAATTGTTTTCACTTACTTTTTTAATCGATTTATAAACTGGATATAATTTTGCTATAAAATCAACTTCATCAATTTTAGATATGTTATTTAAATTTAATGGACCAAGTTGTGGACCGAAATCTTTTTTAAATTCTACCTTTTGATTTAGTCCATAAGGTAACATTAAAATATCTGAAAAAATTATTGCAGCATCTAGTTCAAATCTTTTTAAGGGTTGTAAAGTAATCTCAGATGATAAATTTTCATCTAAGCACAAACTAATAAAATCTGGATTTGCTTTTCGAATTTCCCTAAACTCTGGAAGATATCTCCCTGCCTGTCTCATTAGCCATATTGGAGTATTTGTTGTCTTTTTATTTATTATAGTATTTAGAATAGGGGTCATAATAATAAGTAAATATTTAATTATAGTATTAGTTATATAGTATGTGAATAGTGGTAATTAATTGTTTTACACGGCTTATACACTATTTATTAACAATTAATATTTTATAGAATTAATGTACACTGTCTAAATTGAAGCTCTATTTAATATTATTAGATAAATTGTATATTAATAATTAACATGTTTGTTAATGTTTATAAAAACTTAGTTTTACAGGGAAAAATAAGATTCATCATAATTATAAAGAATGGTAAAAGTAATACTTAATTATCAACATTTTATACATGAGTAATTCATACCAAATATATTTAATATCAGACTCCACAGGTGAAACGTTAGACAGGGTTTTTTTAGCAATTAAAGCACAATTCAAAAACATAGAGTATGATGTTAAATCTTATTTTTTTACAAGAACTGAAAATCAGGTTGTTAAAATTTTAGAGCAAGCAAGAAAGAAAAAAAATTCAATAATTTTATATACCATTGTTGACAGCAATCTTGCGAAATTTTTGGCAAACAAAAGCGATGAAAAAAAAATTCCTTGCTTTGGTGTTTTGGGAAATTTAATTCTTAGTTTTTCAAAATTATTAAATCAACAAGCATCACACGTTCCAAGTGGACAACACGCGTTGAACGAAGAATATTATAAGAGAATTGAAGCCATTCAGTTTACCATGAACCATGATGATGGAAACCTGGTTGAAGAAATAGACAAATCAGACTTAATATTATTAGGTGTAAGCAGAACAAGTAAAACACCAACCTCTATTTATTTGGCAAACAAGGGTTTTAAAACATCTAATATACCATTAGTAAATGAAAGCTCAATTCCTGAAATCTTAAAAAAAAATCCTAAGATGACTTGCGTTGTTGGGCTAACTACAGAGGCAGAACGATTGGTTGATATACGAAAAAACAGAATGATGACTCTTAAAGAAAGAGAAAACACTAGTTACACAGATATTCAAAAAATTAAAGAGGAGGTTGAGGATGCGAAGAAGACTTTTGCAAAATATAAATGGCCAACAATTGATGTCACAAGAAAATCAGTAGAGGAGACAGCTGCATCAATAATTAAAATACACGAAATATACAAAAACAATGATTAGTCAAATAGTACTTGCTTCAAAAAGCAAAGTAAGAAAGAAAATTTTGGAAGACAATCAAATTAGCTGTATTGTTAAACATTCAAATATAGATGAAGACAGCGTTAAAGAAAGCCTACTAAAAGAAAGAGCAACACCAGAAATTATTTCTAAAAATCTTGCTGAATTAAAAGCAAACAAAATAAGCCAAAAGATGACTGGGCAATTAGTTTTAGGAGCTGATAGTGTTATTGATCTAAATGGAAAAATAATTTCCAAACCTGCCGATAGAAAGGAAGCCCTACAAATACTACAGAGTTTAAACGGGCAAACGCATTATTTAATTAGTTCAGTGTGTATATCTCAAAATGGGTCGATGATATGGAATTACACAGACAAAGCATCTTTAACCATGAAAAGAATGAGTGAAGAGGAACTTAAAGTTTATTTAGCAAAAATAAGCGATGAAGCCCTGTATGCTTATAATGTTTATCAAATTGAAGGTGAGGGTAGATCTTTGTTTTCTCAAATAAAAGGGGATGAGGATACGATAATGGGCTTACCAGCTAAAAAAATTAAAGAGTATTTAAACAATCATAAATGAAAAAATATTTAGTCATAGGAAATCCAATCGAGCACTCTCTATCACCCTTGTTACATAATTACTGGATGAAGAAATATTGTTTATCAGGCAGTATTTACGAAAAGAGAAAAATAGAGGAAAAAGACTTGGAAAACGTAGTTAAAGAAATTAAAGATGATAAAATAATTGGTGTGAACGTCACTGTTCCGTTTAAAAGATTAATTATCCCCTTTTTAGACAAACTTGATTCTACAGCCATGAAAACGGAATCTGTAAACACTCTTTTCAAAGTTAAAAATAAGGTTATTGGATATAATACGGACAGAGAAGGTTTTGCTCAAAGTATGCGAGATTTGTTTCCAGAACTCAATGACAGTATGATTCCAGCCATGCAAGGAAAAAATATTTTTATTTTAGGCGCTGGTGGAGTAACGTCTTCAATAATTGATGCACTTCAACACGAGGGTGCCAAGATTTTCTTGAGTAACAGAACAAAAAAAAAAGCAGAAGAATTAAAAAAAAAATATGGCGAAGTAGAAATTTTAGATTGGGGTAAAAGACCCTCAACATGTGATATTGTAATTAATACAACTAGCATTGGTTTAACAAAGGATGAAAAAATAAATATAGATTTTAGTGACTGTAGTGGAGATAAACATAAATTGTTTTACGATTTAATTTATAATCCTAAAGAAACAAGTTTTTTAAAAGAAGCCAGGCTGAGAGGAAACAACACCATGAATGGACAAAGAATGTTTTTAAATCAAGCAATTTGTGCATTTAATCTTTGGACAAATGTAACACCTGAAGTTGATGATGAGGTAATTAAACTTTTAGATAAATGATTAAAATTGGAATTTTAGGAGATATTGGATCGGGCAAAAGTTATGTGGCTAAAAATTTTGGTTATCCAGTATTTAATGCAGATAGTGAGGTGGGTAAATTATATAAAAAAGATAGAAAAATCTTTAATAAATTAAAAAAAGTTTTACCAAAGCACATTTATTCTTTTCCAATAAAGAAAAATGAAATTTGTGATGCTATATTAGCTAATAAATCTAATTTAAAAAAAATTGTTACAATCGTTCATTTAGAAATAAGAAAAAAATTAAGTCTATTTGTAAAAAAGAATATAAATAAAAATTTTTTGATCTTAGATATTCCTCTTTTGTTAGAAAACAAAATTAATAAGAAAAGTGATATTCTGGTATTTGTTCAATCAAAAAAGATAGATATTGCTAAAAGGTTAAAAAAAAGAAAAAACTTTAACTTAGCACTCTATAAAAAATTTAAAGATATCCAACTGTCACCTGATTATAAGAAGAAAAAATCTCAATTTATTATTAAAAATAATTTTACTAAAGAATCTGTTAATAAAAGTATAAAATGGATTCTGAAAAATATTATATAAAATGAAAGAAGTTATATTAGATACAGAAACAACAGGACTATTCGTTAAAGATGGCCATAGAATTGTTGAAATAGGATGCATAGAACTTGAAGACCTTATACCAACAAAGAATAAGTTTCATTGTTACTTAAATCCTGAAAGAAAAGTTTCTGAAAAAGCTTTAGAGGTTCATGGGTATACAGATGAATTTTTATCAAAGCAGAAAAAATTTTCAGATGTTGTTGATGATTTTTTATATTTTATAGAAAACAAAAGGTTAGTGATTCATAATGCGCAGTTCGACTTATCTCATTTAAACAATGAATTAGCTTTGCTGGGCAAAAAAAAAATTAATAGTGAAAATACCGTAGATACATTATCACTTGCTAGAGATAAATTTCCTGGTTCACCAGTAAGTTTGGACGCTTTGTGTAAAAGATATAGAATAGACAACTCTAACAGAACACAGCATACAGCGTTAGTAGACTGTGATCTGTTATCAAAAGTTTACATAAATCTATTGGATCAAAAAGAACCTACTTTAAATTTTCAAAGTCAAGCAAATGAAAAAACAATAATAGATTCAAGAGAGACTACTCAGTATTATAAAAAAGTTATTAAACCAACACAAGAAGAGCTTAATCTACACAAGCAATATCTAAAAACTAATTTAAAAAAGAATTTTTTTAATTAAATTTTTCATTATACAGTTTATTAAAGTCAATTTTTTTCTCTAACTTTATTTCTGGAAACCCAGAATTATGAAGAAGATTTAAAAAAGTTTTTTCTAAATTAGGATAAATTTTATTCTGTACATCACATAATAAAATTCTTTCTAAATCTTTTTTATCTTTTACCTCCTCATCGACTCTTACAACTGAGGCATAGACTATTTCGAAATAAGATTTTTTTTCGTTTGTTTCTTTATCTTCAAATTTTAGAGTTGTATTAACTTCAATCATTTTATTTTTTAGAGCTTTAGAATTAATGTCTATATTTAATTGATATTTTGAAATATTTTCTTTTACAAAAACATAAGTTTGAACATTTGGTGTTTCACTAGATATATCTTTTACAAATTCAGCTAGTATTTTAAAGTTTTCTTTCATTTTCGTCTTCTATATCTTCATATTCTCCATTAATAAAATCTTGTTTCTTGTTACCGGGTCTTTGTTTAGTTGATACTTTTTTAAAAATCAATTTTCTCGTGGGCGGAAAGATGAATAATAAAGCCAATAAATCCGTAGCAAAACCTGGTAAAATCAGAAGTAGAGCCGCAAAGGCTAGGGCTGCACCGGAAATAATTTCGTAAACAGGAAGCTCATTTCTAACAATTTGAGACATGCCTGCCTTTAACGTATTAAAACCTTCATATCGAGCATAAATAATTCCAAAAAAAGTAGTAATAAAAATAAGCAATATGGTATTAAAAGCGCCTATTTGGGATCCAACCTTAATAAATAAATAAATCTCAATTATTGGAAGACCAACTATTAATAGCAATAATGTGTTCATTTGTCCTTACTCTAAATTGCTAGTTGTAATTAATCAACATACTAAATATTATTAAATTATGAATTTTGAATACATAGATATTATTCTTTTAGCAATGATAGCGGGATTTATTTTTCTTCGTTTAAGAGGAATACTTGGAAAAAAAACAGGTTTTGAAGGAAAAGTTGTAACGCAAGTTGAAAATAAATTTCAAAAAGTTAGCGCCAGTGTAAAATTGGTAAATGAAAAATTTAATGAAGAAGATCAAAAAGATTTTTTAAAAGGAGCAAAAATAGCTTACGAAACAATCATTACAGACTTTAGTGATAGCGATAACAAGTTGATAGCCAGTAAACCACTTTTAGGTAAAAAAATTTATGACCAATTTAAAGAAGCTCTTTCAGAAAGAGAAAATAAGGGAAACTTTGCCGAGATCACCTTCATAGGCATTAAATCTGCTGAAGTCAAAAAACATAAAAAAATTGATGAATGCTTGGAAGTTACAGTTGATATTGTTAGTGAAATTATAACTTGTATAAGAGATAAAGATAAAAAAATTATCTCTGGAGATGCGGAAAAAATCAAGACAGTTTATGATACATGGGTTTTTTCAAAAAATGTAAAGACATCTAACCCTAATTGGCTACTAATTGATACCATCACTTAATTGATTAAGAAAATTTCAGATAAAGATAAGAAAGATTGGGAAATTTTCTTAAAAAGTGAAAAAAAAAAGACCAATGAAAACTTTGCCAGTCAAAAGAATTTAATATATAAAAAAATTAATAAAACGTCAGATAAAGACAAAACAGATTGGAATAACTTCATCAAGAGTAATGAAAAAATTCCGAATAAAGACTTTATTCCTAGAAAAAAAATAAGACATGAAAAAATTAAGAAAATAGACCTTCATGGTTACACCATTGAAGAAGCGAATAAAGCTATAGAACAATTTATTAAAGATAGCTTTGATCAAGGTGTTACCAAGATGATTGTAATCACTGGTAAGGGATTGAGGTCTAAAAATGTAGAAAACCCTTATCTTTCCAAAGATTTAAGTATTTTAAAATATTCTGTTCCAGAATACATCGAAACTAACCAAACTTTAACAAAAATGATTTTAGAGATTACTGATGCAAAGATTGAAGATGGTGGAAGTGGCGCTTTTTATGTTTTTCTTAAAAACAAATTTAAGATTAAATAATTATTAAAGAATAAATTTTGATAAGTCTGTATCCTTAACAAGCTCATCTAAATTTTGCTTAACATAATCTGAATTAATTATAATTTTTTCTCCAGCTCGATCTGTTGCTGTAAAACTAATATCATCTAAAATTCTCTCAATAATGGTATGCAGCCTTCTTGCACCAATATTTTCTACAGTAGAATTAACTTCCGAAGCCATAATTGCAATGGCATCTATTCCATCATCTGAAAACTCTAGTTCTACATTTTCTGTTTTTAAGAGAGCAACATACTGTTTAATTAAACTATAATCTGGCTCTTTAAGAATTCTTTTGAAGTCATCACTAGTTAAAGCCTCAAGCTCAACTCTTATAGGAAGTCTTCCTTGAAGTTCTGGCAGTAGATCAGAAGGTTTTGCAAGCTGAAAAGCACCTGATGCAATAAATAAAATATGATCAGTTTTAATTGGGCCATATTTTGTGCTCACTGTTGTACCCTCAATCAAGGGAAGCAAGTCTCTTTGAACGCCCTCTCTAGAAACATCCCCTCCAGCCCTATCAGTTCTTCCAGAAATTTTATCTATTTCATCCAAAAAAACGATTCCGTTATTTTCAGTGGAATCTTTAGCTGATTTTATAATTTTATCTTCTTCTATTAATTTATCAGCTTCATCATTAATTAGAATTTCATGAGACTCTTTAACAGACATTTTTTTCTTTTTTTGTTTATTGCCAACAGACTTTCCAATTATATCGCCAATATTTATCATGCCTATGTTTGCACCTGGCATACCTGGAATTTCAAATGAAGCTTGGGACGCACCATCATTAACCACTATTTCAATTTCATTATTATCTAGATCACCATCTCTTAATCTCTTTCTGAAACTCTCTCTTGTAGCAAGACTTGCTTTATTTCCAACGAGAGAATCTAAAACTTTCTCCTCAGCTAACTTTTGAGCTTTGGCATTAACTTCTTTTCTTTTTTTTACTTTTTCCATTGCAATAGCAATTTCAAGTAAGTCCCTTATAATCTGCTCAACATCTCTCCCAACATAACCAACTTCTGTAAATTTTGTTGCCTCTACCTTCACAAAGGGTGCCTCTGCTAATTTAGATAGTCTTCTAGAGATTTCAGTTTTGCCAACTCCTGTTGGGCCAATCATTAAAATATTTTTTGGTAAAACCTCATCTCTCATTTCACCCTTTAAAGCTTGTCTTCTCCATCTATTTCTTAAAGCAATAGCAACTGCCTTTTTAGCCTTGTTTTGACCTACAACATATCTATCTAACTCAGAGACGATTTCTCTGGGAGATAAAGAGCTAACTAGTGAGCTATCCTTATTTTCATTTTTTTCTTTAGGAAAGGGTGTAACGTTTGAATCTTTCATTAAATTTTTTCTATTTTAATATTTTCATTTGTAAATACACAAATTTCAGAAGCAACTTTAATTGCTTTTCGTGCTACCTCTTCTGCACTTAACTCTGTATCTAATAAAACCTTAGCAGCAGCTAAGGCATAATTCCCACCAGAGCCTATTCCTATAGCATTGCCTTCAGGCTCTAAAACATCGCCTGTACCAGAAATTATAAAACTATTTTCTTTATCTCCAACAGCCATTAAGGCCTCTAGCCTTCTTAAATACTTATCAGTTCGCCAATCTTTTGCTAGCTCAACAGCTGCCCTTGGAAGATTCCCTGCGTGCTTTTCAAGTTTTGCCTCAAGTCTCTCAAACAAAGTCAAAGCATCAGCAGTAGACCCAGCAAATCCTGCTATTACATTTCTTTTTTCAATTTTTCTAACTTTTGCAGCAGTACTTTTTATAACGGTATTACCCATACTAACTTGGCCATCACCAGCTACCACCACTTCATTATTTTTTCTAATAAGCACTATTGTAGTCATTAACTATAGATGGATATTAATTTTTATTCTTCAAGTAGTGGATTACTAATATTGATATAGTTGGCTAAGCTCTATATAAGCAATTCATAATATGTTTAGAAAAGGTAAAATTTCTAGAAAAACAAAAGAAACCAGCATCAGTGTTGATTTAAATATTGATGGAAAGGGTAAGTATAAAATTGATACTGGTATAGGCTTTTTAGACCATATGCTTGAGCAATTATCCAAGCACTCATCGATAGATATTAATTTAAAAGCAAAGGGAGACACTCACATAGACCTTCATCACACAACTGAAGATACTGGTATAGCTATAGGTGAAGCTTTAAAAAAAGCACTAAAAAATTATGCAGGAATTAAAAGATATGCTCATGCCATGATTCCAATGGATGAAACATTAACAAGAGTTGCAATCGATGTTTCAAATAGACCATACTTAATTTGGAAAGTTAAGCTGAAAGTCGAAAGACTTGGAGAGATGGACACAGAACTTTTTAAAGAATGGTTTCAAGCATTTTCTCAATCAGCAGGGATAACACTGCATATGGAAAATATTTATGGAGATAACAGCCATCATATAATTGAGTCTTGCTTTAAAGGTTTAGCAAGATCATTAAGAACAGCTTTAGAAATAGATCCTAGAAATAAGAAGAGTATTCCATCAACCAAGGGCTCTTTATAAAATTGATGAATGTCACGATTGTTGACTATAATTCAGGAAATATCAGCTCTGTAATAAATTCCTTTAAGGAAGTAGTTAAAGATAAAATTAATATTGAGGTAACATCAGATTTAAATAAAATTAAATCAAGCGACAAGGTAGTATTACCAGGGCAGGGATCGTTTAAGAGCTGTGTTGATGCATTAAATAGCATAAATGGTTTAGTTGATACTTTAAACGAATTTGCAATTAACAATAAAAAACCTCTACTTGGAATTTGTGTTGGCTTACAAATGTTCGCTGATATTGGTTATGAAGAAATTGAAACAAAAGGCCTAGGTTGGATTTCTGGAAAAGTATCAAAAATTGATAATAAAAAAGATAAATACAAACTTCCTCACATTGGGTGGAACCAAATAAATATTATTAAAAACAGCAAGATTTTTAAAGGTATAAAAAATAATTCCCACATGTATTTTGTTCATAGTTATGAATTTATCCCAGAAGATAAAAATGTAATTTCTGCAACAACAGATTATTCATCAAGTATTGTTTGTTCTGTTGAAAAAGGAAATATCTTTGGAACCCAATTTCACCCTGAAAAGAGTGATAAATTGGGACTTCAAATAATTAAAAATTTTATAAATTTATAAAATGTTAGAACAATTTATTACTGATTTTTTTATGTGGTGTGTTGATATTCTTCAAGTTATAGGTGGCGCACCAGGAGAGTTTAGATTTGGTTATTACTTAGCAAATATTGTTATATTTGTATTTTTGCAACCCGCTTTAATAATATTATTTTTTATTCTTTGGAGAAAAGAGAAGAGAAAGAAAAGCAATAAATGAAAATACTTCCTGCAATAGATATTAAAGATAAAAAGTGTGTGAGATTAATCAAAGGTGACTTTGACAATAAAACTGAATATGAAATATCACCAATTGATCAAGCTGGTAAATATAAAGATCATGGCTTTAAAAATTTACACATAGTTGATTTAGATGGGGCTTTAACTGGTGAGACAGTTAACTTAAATATAATTAAAGAAATAGTTCATAAATTTGATTTAAAAATTGAAGTAGGTGGAGGTGTTAGAAGCATCGATAGTATTAAGAAATATACTGATGCAGGAGTTGAAAAAGTTATTTTAGGAAGCGCTGCTATAAAAGATAAAAATTTTTTAAAAGAGGCATGTCAAAAATTTCCAAGTAAAATTGCGTTGGGTTTAGATGCTAAAGATGGTTATTTATCTGTATCAGGATGGAAAGAAAATTCTAACCAATTAACTTTGGATTACCTAAAAGAAGTTAATGACTTCGGAGCAAGCAGACTAATTTATACAGATATTAATCGAGATGGAATGAAGCAAGGCCCAAATTTTGAAGAAACAAAAAAAGTTGCAAATACCTCAAACTGTCCTGTAATTATATCTGGTGGAGTGTCTTCAATTGAAGATATTAAAAAAGCAAAGGAACTAAACAATAAAAATATTGAAGGTATAATTGTTGGTAAGGCAATATACGATGGTGATATTAATCTAGAAGAATTAGCGAATGAAATAGATGCTTAAAAATAGAATTATTCCATGTCTTGATGTTAAAAATGGGAGAGTTGTTAAAGGAATTAATTTTGTAAATTTAAAAGATGCTGGTGATCCAGTTGAGCAAGCCAAAATCTATAGCGATGGGGGTGCTGATGAAATTTGTTTTTTAGATATTACTGCCTCAAGTGAAAATAGAGATACAATTTATGATGTGGTTGAAAGAACATCCAAGGAATGCTTCGTGCCATTAACAGTTGGAGGAGGAGTTAGAGGAGTTGATGATATTAATAAATTATTAAATTGTGGAGCAGATAAAGTTTCAATCAATACTGCTGCAGTTTTAAATCCTGAAATAATAATCGAAAGCTCAAAAAAATTTGGTGCACAGTGTATTGTTGTTGCAATAGACGCTAAAAAAAATGGCAATACATGGGAGGTTTTTACTCATGGTGGAAGAAATAATACGGGCATAGATGCAATAGAGTTTGCAAAAAAAATGGAAAATAGTGGAGCAGGGGAATTATTAGTTACATCCATGGATAGAGACGGCACTCAAGTCGGTTATGATAATGATTTAATGCTTAAAATATCTTCGACAGTTAATATACCTATGATTGCTTCAGGTGGAGTAGGTAGCCTAGATCATCTAGTAGAAGGTATAAAATTAGGGAACGCTAGTGCAGTTCTTGCTGCCTCAATTTTTCATTATGGAATACACTCAATTAATGAAGCTAAACAATATTTGAATTCAAAAGGAATTCCAGTTAGGATTTAGAGATGTCAGAAAGTCTATTAAATTTAGTAAACACAATTAGAGACAGAAAAAACAAAGATGAAGATAAATCTTACACTTCCTCATTATTATCAGGGGGCTTATCTAAATGTATAGATAAAATGGAAGAGGAATTTGTTGAGCTTAAAGAAGCATTAAATAAAAAATCTAATATAGTACACGAAGCAGCAGATACAATTTATCATTTATTAGTCACTCTAGAAGCGGCAGATATTAAGTTCGAAGATGTTTTGAAAGAATTAGAAAATAGAAAAAAACAGTCAGGCATCCAAGAAAAAAATAATAGATAATGACATACGATAAAAATAACATCTTTGCAAAAATTTTGAGAAAAGAAATACCCTGTAAAAAAATATTTGAAAACAAACATGTTCTTTCTTTTTATGATATTAGTCCTCAAAAAAAGATTCATGCATTAATAATACCAAAAGGTGACTATATTAATTTGGATGATTTTAACAATAAAGCTTCAGACCAAGAGATAGTTGCTATAAGCAAAGCAATTACAGAAGTTTCAAGAATATTAGGAATATCAACTGACAATGGAAAAGGCTATAGAGCTCTTACTAATATTGATGAGCACGGAGGCCAAGAAGTTCCACATTTACACTTTCATTTATTTGGAGGAGAAAAAATAGGAAAAATGGTCGAATGACAGAAAAAATACTTAGAAATTATTTAGAGCTAAGGTCACTAGAAGGTTTTAAAGTTGTTAAAAAACCATTAGAAAATTATTCTGTAGAGCTGGTTGATCCAAGAGATTTTCTGTTAAATAAATTTTTTTATAAAAATATAGGCAAAAATTGCAAATGGGTTGATAGACTTATTTGGACAGATAAAAAGTGGATGGATTATATTTCTGATGAAAAAATTTTCACATATATTCTTAAGGATAAAAATGAAATCGCAGGCTATTTTGAACTGTTATTTGATAAAAATAGCAAAGAAGCTGAAATTATTTACTTTGGTATTCTAGAAGAGTATTTTGGAAAAAGACTAGGCGGATATTTATTAAGTGAAGCAATTAAACAATCATTTGCATTTGGATCTTTAAGGGTTTGGGTGCACACTTGTTCCCTAGATCATAAGAATGCCCTAAACAATTACTTATCACGTGGTATGAAAATTTTTAGGTCGGAAACTTTAAGCAGGTAGTAATTTAATAGTTTTTTGGTAATATAAAAATCGAATCATCAATCTTTTGATTAATCTTAACAGATGTAATAAAAGTTATACTTAGATTTTGATAAATATCCTCAGTCTGCCATCCTATTAAATTAAAATTATTTTTATCAAAAAAAATATTAATTTCATTGTTATTTTCATAAATATTAAAAGCTAAAAATTTATTATCGATAATTCTTGGCTCTAAGGTGTTTATTTTAGAAATTAGATAATCTTTATCCAGCAATAATACGAGAGGAGTTTTGTTAAGAGGATAAATATTATAATTTTTTTTGTTCTTATTTTTAATTACTAAAGATTTACCATTGGAAACAATAGTCTTCTTATCAGAGCCGTTATATTTACAAAAAATTTTTTTAGGGTATTTTATAACACAAGACCCATTTTCCTTTTTTTCATCAATTGTTTGTATAAAATCAAAACTTAAAATACGAGTAAGCTTCATTTGAGAAATAACCTTTTCTTTACCAGTAGAAAAAGCAGGGCTGTACAAATTTATCATAATAAAAATTATCGCAAATTTAAACATTATAGAACATCTCTTTTACCAACATGATTTGCCTTGCTAACTATTCCTTCAACTTCCATCATATCGATAATTCTAGCAGCCCTATTATAACCAATCTGTAATTTTCTTTGTAAGAAAGATGTTGATGCCTTTCCCTCTGATCTAATAATATCCAGTGCTGCCTGATATAATTCGTCTTTATTGCTTGAGTCTAAAGAACCCTCTCCTGTTTCTTTTTCATCTACAAAACTTAGTATCTCGTCGATATAATCTGGTTCAGCCTGACTCCTTAAATAATTATTAACCTTTTCAATTTCATTATCAGAAACAAATGGTGCATGAATTCTAACTATTCGATTCGCTGAAGACATATAGAGCATATCTCCCTTACCTAATAATTGTTCCGCACCTTGTTCACCCAAAATTGTTCTACTGTCAATTTTAGAGGTTACCTGAAAAGATATTCTTGTAGGGAAGTTTGCTTTAATAGTCCCTGTAATTACATCAACGCTTGGTCGTTGAGTGGCCATGATAATATGAATTCCAGCAGCTCGGGCCATTTGTGATAATTTTTGTATATAATTTTCAATTTCTTTTCCTGCAACAAGCATTAAATCTGACATTTCATCTACAACAACAACGATATAGGGCATAGCCAAGGTATGTTTTGAATTATAACCATCAATGTTTCTAACACCTTCTTTAGTCATGAGTTTATATCTACTTTCCATTTCTTTAACGACCCACCCCAGTACAGAGGCAGCTTTTTTAGCTTCAGTTATTACGGGACACAGTAAATGAGGAATCCCCTCATATGTAGATAGCTCTAGCATTTTGGGGTCTATCAGAATAAATTTACATTTGTCTGGTGTATGCCGATAAAGAAGTGAGAGAATAATAGTATTGATACAAACTGATTTTCCAGAACCTGTTGTTCCAGCAATCAATAAATGTGGCATAGAGGCTAAATCTCCAATAACTGGAATTCCAGAAATATTTTTCCCTAAAGCAATCGGCAATTTAATATCCTTTTTAGTGAAATCGGTGTTTGAAAGAATTTCACTTAAATAAACATTCTCACGAGTTGAGTTAGGCAGCTCAATACCAATGGTACTTCTTCCAGGGATAGTAGCAATACGAGCAGATTCTGAGCTAGTATTTCGTGCAATATCCTCAGAAAGATTAATAATTTTTGAAACCTTAACTCCAGCTGCTGGTTCAAACTCATTTAGAGTAACTACAGGCCCATGACTTACTTTTTTAATATCACCACTGACACCAAAATCCAAAAGGATTTTTTCTAAAAATTCACTATCGATATAATCTTCTTCATTTAATTTCTCTCTTTCTTTTTTAGTAGGAATTTTTAACAAATCAATCGAAGGCAATTGAAACCTTAACTTCTTATTTTTTTCTTTGATTTCACTTTTTATAAAAGGCAAGTCATCCTGGATTAAGCTTTTAATTTGTTCCTGAGGAATAAATTCATTAATAATCTCATTTTTATTGGTGTAATTCCTTTCGTTTTTAGAGAATAAAAAAGTAAATATTTTTTTAAGAAGCTTATTAAAAGAACTAATATTGAATTGAATGCTAACTAAAAACAGACCAACTATTAATAGTATCATCAAATAATAAGCAGCAGGTGGATTGAAGGCAATTAAAGAGTTTAAAAAAGTTGTTTCTAAATATTTCCCAATAAAACCACCATTGCCATTAATATAAAGGTCGAATGCTCTTGGATAAAAAATAGAAAAAAATAAAGCACCAAATGATGAATACAAAACAGAAAAAAAACTAACATGAATTAATAAAAAAATTTTTTTTCGCAGAAAAATTTTAATACCAGCAATTATTAAACTAAAAGGTATCAACATAACTATTAAACCAAAAGATTGAAAAAAAAAGTCTGCAGAAAAGCTACCGTGATGACCAAGAAGGTTTTTAATTGAAGTGCCTTCTGGAAAAATAAAATTTGGATCATCAGGAGAATAGCTAGTAAGGGAAATCAGCAATAATATGCCTATTATGACAATACATATAGCAAGTGTTTCTATAAATCTATTAATAGTAAAATTTAGGGCGTTGTTGGCTAATTTTTTTATTTTCATAAATTAATGAATCTAATTAATCACTTTGTATCATCTAATTTTTATTGTTAAAATTAAAAATTAATTATGAATGTTTGTATTATAGGTGATGGGCTTACGAGCTCATCTTTAGCCAAAAATCTTGTAAATAAAAAAATAAATGTTCACATTTACCAAAAAAAATTAATTAAGAATTTATCATCTAGCAGAACAATAGGAATATCAAAAGATAATTTAGAATTCTTTAAAAAAGAAATTTTTAACCTACCAAAAAAAATTACATGGGAAATAAAAAAAATAGAAATTTATTCTGAAAAACAAAAAAAAATTAAATTGTTAAATTTTGATAATGATAAAAATAACTTATTTTATATGATAAAAAATGATGAACTTTATAAATCTTTAAATGATAAACTAAAAAAAAATAACTTTTTTAAAAGAATAATAATACAAAATAAAAACTTTTATGAGCAGCTCATTAAAAATAATAATTATGATTTGATTATTAATTGTGACCAAGATAACTTTATATCTAAAAAATATTTTACAAAAAAAATTAATAAAGATTACAAAAATTTAGCTTATACAGCAATTTTAGAACATAAAAAAATTGAGAATATATCAGCCATTCAAGTCTTCACAAATTTAGGACCTATTGCATATTTGCCAATATCCAACACAAAAACTTCTGTTGTTTTTTCACTGGAAGTCAAAAATAAAAATTATAAGGATAATGAAATACTAGACCTAATAAATAGACATAACCCAAAATTTCAAATAAAGAAAATATCAAAGTTAAATAGTTTTGAGTTAAAGTCATCAATATTAAGAAACTATTATTATAAAAACATTTTAGGTTTTGGAGACTTACTTCACAGAATTCACCCATTAGCAGGTCAAGGCTTCAACATGACGATCAGAGATATAAGGGACTTATCAAAAATTATCCAAGATAAAATTGACTATGGGTTACAATTAGACACTTTTACGTTGGAAGAATTTCAAAAAAAAACAAAAAACAGAAATTTTATTTTTTCAAGTGGAATAGATTTTATTCATGAATTTTTTAATTTTAATAAAAAATTAAAAAAAGTTAATATAAACAAAATATTGGAACTTTTAGGAAAAAATAAAAATTTTATGAATAAAGCCATTAAGTTTGCAGATAAAGGTCTAAATATTTAGAGCTTATTGTATGGTAGTATTATCATAATCATCATGGCTATAAGTACTTAAAATCTCAGAAAACTTATTTTTTCTAAGTTCTAAATTTTGACTCTCCAATAAAACCTGTTTCTCCTCTAGGGAAAAAGGAGATGCCATAGCCAAGGCATTTATTGTTTCATTCAAATCCTGTTTTTCTAGAGATTTCCAATTAATTATGTAACCTTTTTTTTGAAACAAAGATTTTAAATCTTTAAAAATTAACTCTAAGTCTCCAAAGTTTAATATTTTTTTTTCTAATTTTAAATCACCCTTAAAGTTATCAAAGTTAATTTCACACTCTCTGTAAGGTTTATTATTTTTAATCTCCTTAGTAATATTGAAACGACTTAAGCCACTTAGATCAATTAAATATCTGCCATCAACATCTTTAAAACTGGTAATTTTACCCAAACAACCAACTTCATGGAGCTCTGGAATAGAATTAACCATATTATTTTTTGGTTGAATTAGACCTATTATTTTGTTTGTTTTCATACTTTCGTTAATCATTTCAACGTATCTTGGTTCAAATATATTTAATGGAACGGTTGTGTGTGGAAAAATAATAAAATTACTTAAGGGAAAAACTGGAATAATTTTAGGAAGATTAATCATACATATACATATATACTTATCTAATATTATTTAAATTAAATAATAACAATAATGCACAACCAAGAATATATTCTCAAAAAAACTTCAACTTTAATTGATAAAAAAAATTACAAAGAAGCTAAATCTGTTTTATTAGGATTAATTAAGGAAGTTAAAAATATTAAAATTGATGCTAGGGTTTATTACTTACTATACTTAGTATTTGATGGTTTAAAAGAAGCTAAAAGTGCCAAAAAATATTTAGAAAAATGCTTAAAAATTAACAATACTAACCACATAGCCTTAAATAACTTAGCAAACATATATCTTAAAGAAGGAAACACCATTAAAGCAGAAAAATTTTATCTAGAATCCCTTAAAAGTAAAAATGATTATCTAATAGCAACTATAAACATAGCTATATTTTATCAAGATATGGGCAGACTTGATGAAGCAAAAAATTTTTACTTAAAAGCGATTGACCTGTCACCTAAAGAAATATCAATTTATTTTAATCTAAGCAGAATAGATAAAAACTTTATAAGTGAAAAAAAAATAAGATATCTTGAAGATCTTATGAAAAATGAAAAAATCGGGTCGATAGATATGGCATATGGGTTTTTTTTACTAGCTGAATACGAAAGAAAAAATTTTTTTTTTGTTAAGGAGATTGATTATTTAAAAAAAGGACATCAACAAATATTTAATGAAAATTTAATTAAAAACAATCTAACCCTAAATTACTGGCAGAATACTATTCCAGAAAAATATGATAAATTTAGATTCATAAACGATAATAAAGAAAATGAATTAACAAAACTTAATCCAATCTTTATAATCGGGCTACCAAGATCTGGCTCAACAATGGTTGAGGCTATCCTATCATCTGGAGATACAAAAGTTGAAAACCTTGGTGAAACAAACATGATTAATGGTGTAGTAGTTAGCACTCATAATGAGCTTAAAGAAAAAGAAAATATTAAAATAGATTTAGACTTAATTAATAATAAAGTTTTAAAATTGATGAGAGATAGAAATCTCATAAATGAAAAAAGTAAAATTTTTACTGAGAAATCTTTGGAAAATTTTTTTTATATAGATATAATTTTAAAACTTTTTCCAAAAGCTAAATTTATTAACACATTTAGAAATATAGAAGATAATATTTTTGCAATCTATCAACAAGCTTTAACAAAACTTTCATGGACACATTCAATAGAGAATATTATAAAATATGTAGATAATTATTTAAATATAATGGATTATTTTGTGAAAAAATATCCAAGCAAAATATTTTCATTAAACCTTGAAGAATTAACAGATAAGCCACAAGAAATTTCAAAAAAAATATATTCTTTCAGTAATTTAAAATGGAATGAAGGGGTTCTAGATTTCCACAAAAGAAAAGACTTAGTTATATCAACTGCTAGCAACATACAAATCAGAAGGAATATAGAAAAATATAATCATGAAAAGTATAGACCTTATAAGGAATTTTTAAAAAAATTTTCACACAAATATAGCTGGATTAATAAAGATTAATTTTATTATTGCTTGCATTGAAAAAAACCTCTATTTATAAAGCGCTTTATAAGCGGGTCTAGCTCATTGGTAGAGCGAATCGTTGCCAACGATTAGGTAGAGGGTTCGATTCCCTTGACCCGCTCCATTAAAATAAAAACTGATTTATATATGAATGAACTTTCAGATAAAAAATGTGTACCATGCGAGGGTGGAGCCTTACCATTTGATGTAAGTCAAATCCATAAATATCAAAAAAAAGTAGATGGATGGGAAGTAAAGAAAGATACAAAAAAAACTTTTTTTTTGCAAAAAGATTTTTTATTTGAAAATTTTATAAAAAGTCAAAAATTTATTAACAAAATTGGAGAGATTTCAGAAAAAGAAAATCATCACCCTGACATTTCATTTGGATGGGGATATGCTAAAATTATAATTACCACACATGCAATTGAAGGGTTGTCTGAAAATGATTTTATTCTAGCTGCTAAAATTGATCAAGTTTTTAGTGTCTAAAGTGTCTTGTTTTAGAAAATACTAAAATTGTATTTGTTTGGTTGGCAAACTTTATAATTTCTTTATCCCTAATAGATCCAGATGGCTGTATCACAGCTGACACACCTGCGTGAACTAATTTTTCTATACCATCTACAAATGGGAAAAAAGCATCAGAAGCTGCAACAACATCTTCTTTTAGATTTTTGAATTTATTCATTTTATCTATTGCGATTTTGCAACTATCAAGTCTACTAGGTTGGCCAGAGCCGATACCAACAGTCGTACTATCAATAGCTAAAACAATAGCGTTAGATTTTACATATCGACAAACATTAAAAGCAAAAATTAAATCGCTTAATTGTGATTTACTGGGTTTCTTTTTTGAAACTATTTTAAAATCTTTAACTTTGAATTCCTTTAAATCTTCAGATTGAGTTAGAATAGACTCATGGGCCGAACTAAACTTAACTAAATCTTTTATTATTAAGTTAGTTGCATTAATTAAACGTAAATTTTTTTTTTTTTTTAAAATCTTTAAAGCCTCTTCATCAAATCCATTTGCAATAACTACTTCTAAAAAAAGACCATCTAGTGATTCAGCTAATTTTTTATTAATTTTGAAATTACATGAAATTATTCCTCCAAAAGCACTAATAGGGTCACATGCTAAAGCTAATTGGTAACTTTTTAGATTATTCTTATGAATAGAAACGCCACATGGATTTGCATGTTTAACTATCACAGTACCAGAGTTTTTAGGTAATGATTTTGAAATAGTTAAAGCAGAAAATATATCATTGTAGTTGTTATAACTAAGTTTTTTTCCATGAATTTGTTTAATATTTAAACTCTCTGTTTTTGAATAAATAGCCGCTTCTTGATGTGGGTTTTCACCATATCTTAATTTTTCAACTAAATTTCCAAAAATAATTTTCTTTTTAGGAAAATTATTATTTTTAACTTTATTAAAGTAATTTGAAATTACAGCATCATAGTAAGCAGTTTCAGAAAAAGCTTCTAAAGACATTTTCTCTCTAAAAACCATGGAAGTTGAACCTTTATTTTTTTCTATTTCATTTATTAGTTCATCGTATTGATTTGGAGAAGTAATGACGGTTACATCATTATAGTTCTTCGCTGCAGCCCTAACCATGGTTGGACCACCCACATCAATATTTTCAATTATCTTCACATGATTACTTGTTTGTTCTAAAGTTTTTTCAAAAGGATAGAAGTTAACAATGACTAAATCAATTTCTTCATAATTATTCTTCAATAACTCAGCTTTGTGGGATTTGTTGTTTCTTTTACTTAATATTCCAGCATGAATTTTTGGATGTAATGTTTTAACTCTACCATCAAGTATTTCTGGAGAACCCGTATATTCTGATACCTCTAGACAATTAAACTTGAGTTTTTTAATTTCCTTGTAAGTGCCACCAGAGCTGATTAGATCAATTTTATGTTTTGTTAAAACTGTCAGCAGTTTTGTTAGGTTTCTTTTGTCTGATACTGAAATTAAAGCTTTTGTAATTTTTTTCATTAAAGTTTGGTGATTTCCCATTTTATAGTCTGATTTTCACCGTTAGTCATTCCTGAAATAAAAATATTTTTACTTCCTAGGAAGGAGTTTTTTTTCCCAAAGTAAAGCCCGTTATCAATATTTATACTATTGCTGTGAGAATTGAATTTCCAGCCTTCGCCACCTAGGTCTATAAGTATTGTATTATTATCCAGTGTTTTCATCACTTTAGCACTTGGCTCTAAATGAAATCTAATTTCAAATTTTAAATCTTTGACATTACTTTTTGAAATTATTTTATCGTGACCAATAAATTTAATTTGTTCAGGGTAAAATTCTATCTCTCGTTCGTGCATAATACCATATTGTTTTAAATAGCCGTCATGTGCAGCATTAATTTTCCAGTAATTTTTTTCAAAGATAACATTTTTTTTTAAAATTTTTAATCCTTCAGAAATTTTTGATGGCGAATTTTTATTTTTAATGAATCTACAAGAAGAACGATTATCTAAAATTAGAGTACTATGTATAGCGCTAGTTTTTGATAGTTCATTTAATTTATGTTTGAAATTTTGAAAGTAGCCAGAGTTACAAATTAATTTTTTCCCATTAGATATAACCTCAAAAGATAATGAACCAGCCTGATAATTAGAAGAAAATTTTTTATCAGGACTAGAGCCAACATCCATTATTAGTGAAATTTTTTTATTTTTAAGAATTGCATATCCACCCAATTCATTATTTTGATTTTTAAAATTATATCCAAATTTTCTTAGATATTTATCAAACTCAACACTGTTACTTTCAAGATTTCCATTAAATAAGAGATCCTTTTTATTATTTTGCCAAGTAAACGCATAAGCCTGACCAAGGTAATATATATTTTCATTTATAAACTCTGGTATCTCAGTTTGAGACTCTTTAAGCCACTCTCTGATTAAAACAAAATACTTTAAATAAAAATTTAATTGTCTGATATTCCTTGACTTAGGAAATGCATCACCATCAAAAGAAAATTTTATTAGTTTTTTTAACAAACTTAAACCTATGTTCAAATAATTATTTTTACTTTGATAGCATAAGCCAGCTAGTATAATTGCTGAGCAGCCTATTATTTTATCATCTACCCATTCAGAGGATTCTATTTCATTGATTAAATGATTAACTTGCTTTTTAGTAATGTTATTAAATTTTGCTCTATAACCTGTATTACCCTCCTCATAAGTGAGTCTAGAATTTGACAACCAAGCAATTATTCTTTTTGCCACTATATCAACCTCCCAATTCTCTGAATAATACCTATAATTTTTTTTTATCCATTGTAAAATTATATCCTGAGTACCTTTCTTTGAAGATTTTAAATCTAAACTGAATAACCAAAAAAAACTATTCAAATTTTTATAATCTTTGGTTTTTAGTTTTTGATTATTCCAAATCTCATTCAGTGAATAATTTTCTATATTAATTCTTTTTTTTTCATATTTTATAAGACAGTCTAATAAACTTGGACTAGGTCTATACTCTAAGGATGAGTCATCCGAGCAAGAAATTTTTTTATCATAAATATTAGAATTTAGATAAACAGAACGAGTTTTTTTTTTTAAAAATACATAAGAATTACTTATAATATTTAATGAATTCTTAAAAATCATTATTTTAACTTGATTTTAGAAGATGAATATTCTTTTTTATATTTCCATTATTATCTTTAAACACTGTTGTTCCCGATACTAAAATATTAGCCCCTGCTTCAATAGCTAATTTATTATTATCAAAGTTAATTCCACCATCAATTTCAATATCAAAATCTAATTTTTGTTGATCTCTTATCTTTTTTAATTCTTTAATTTTATCTAACACTTCTGGCATAAATTTTTGTCCCCCAAATCCAGGATTAACACTCATAATCAAAACTAAATCTATTTGATCCAATAGAGTTTTTATTAGATCAATGCTAGTTTTTGGATTTAATGAAACACCAACTTTTTTATTTAAACTTTTTATATATTGAATAGAATCCTCCAGATTCTCAGTTGCTTCTGGATGTATTGTAATAATATCTGCTCCAGCTTCTGCATAATCTTGAATGTATTTATGAACTGGAGATATCATTAAATGAACATCAAATGGAAGTTTTGTATGTTGTCTAAGAGCCTTAATAATAGGTGGTCCCATAGTTAAATTTGGAACAAAATGTCCATCCATGACATCCACATGAATCATGTCAGCACCACCTTCTTCTAATCTTTTAATTTCATTTCCTAGCTGACTAAAATCAGCAGATAGTATTGAAGGTGAAATTTGTATTTTTTTCATTGATTGCTACATTAGTAGTATCAATTTTATTTTTTAATTTGAATTAGTTTTTACTAAAAATACGATAAATTTCTGAAGCAATTTCACTTTCTAAAGGAAAAGACAACATTCCCATAACAGAATATCCCAATAGGTATGGCATAAGATAGAATCTAACCATATAAAAAAACCAAGCCACGTAAAGTGGCACAAGGGGATCTATAATGAATGAAGGAGTAATTGGTTTAAATAAACTTATTAATGGATTGGTTAATTTAACAAAAGCCTTCATAAAAAAGAACTCTGAGTTTTCTCTTTGAAAGATATTCATCGCAACTCTTCCAATAAGAGTCCACATAACGACACCTAAAATATAATCAATTATAAGAATAAAAGGATGAATTTCTGGCATAAATATAAAAAGGAATTTTTTTAACTTAAAAAAGGGGCAAAATTAATCGCCCCTTAATATAAAATTTAATTAGTGTTGTTTTCCTAGAATTGTTTTACCACTAGGAATACGAAGCTCATCAACCATCGCTTGAGTTTTTGCATCTGGTGCGTCAGTCGCTAAACTAACAGCAACCATAGATACTAAACTAACCAATGCTCCAACGATACCGAATGTAAGCTGAGTAATACCCCAGAATCCAGATCCACCATTACGTACCCAAATTAAGTACGCCATACCAGAACCTAATCCTAATAGCATTCCTGCAACAGCACCAGGACCATTCGCTCTTTTCCACCATACACCTAGTACAAGTGGGAAGAACAATCCTGACATCGCAAAGTCAAAAGCCCAGATTACTGAACCTAAGATACCTTGGATACCCATTGCGGCAATAGTTGCTCCAGCAAAACCAATTACTACAAGTAATACCCTTGCAACAATTAGTCTTTTTGCAGCTTCTGCTTTTGGATCAATGATCTTGTAATACAAGTCATGAGACAAAGCATTTGCAATTGCTAAGATTAAACCATCAGCAGTAGACATGGCAGCAGCCATACCTCCAGCAGCAACCAGCCCTGAGATCACATAAGGTAATCCAGCAATCTCTGGAGTAGCTAATACAACGGCTTTACCACCCATGAAAAACTCATTTAATTCAAGAGTTCCATTTCCGTTAAAGTCGCTAACAAACATTAAGTTAGCTTGGTTCCAGTTTTGGTACCAGTCTAATGCCTGAACATCAGCTATTGATTTACCAATAATCCCTGTTGAAAGTGTTGGATCAATCAGTGATAGTTTTGATAATGTAGCTAACATTGGCGCAGTTGAGTATAAAATGAAGATGAAAA
>Ga0307986_10000054_pt1 | contig 71179 bp, 58 predicted proteins | sample EllFjometageno82_FD_203170 | JGI IMG/M metagenome (GOLD analysis project Ga0307986, IMG submission 203170) | Marine microbial communities from Ellis Fjord, Antarctic Ocean - #82 | ecosystem: Environmental > Aquatic > Marine > Unclassified | place: Southern Ocean | collected 2014-10-09 | reverse complement strand
TTAGATATACTCTTTGTTCATTTAATGAAATATATCTTGCATCAATGGTTTTAGTGGAATTTTGTATTAGCCATACTTTACTGTCTTTACTGTGCTTACCCGTATGAGAAAAACCATTAAAAAACGAAAAAATCGAGATACTTAAAAGAATAAAAAGTTTGAAATTTTGAAACATGATTGTTTGATTTATTTTAGAAAAGCACTAATGTAATTCAAGTCATCACACAAAAAAAGGTAAGTCATCATTTTCTTCATTAGTAGCTTGTTTCATTCTAAGTAAAGTGTATTTCAGAGCTTACTGAAGATGATATGCCTTTAGTGTCTAAATAAAAAACGGTTCTAAAAACCCCTCCCCATGTTTAGGAATTAAAGAATGTTTGGAAAACTTTTAGCTTTTAACATGTGACCGTACAATAACCGTACAAATATATATAACAACAAATCCTAACATATTGTTTATAAACACATTAGGAAATATTGTTGTGGAAAAGATGGGACTCGAACCCACTATTAATAACAAGGGTTCACAGGCATTTGTTTTGTGAACCTTTTTTATTTTGTCCCGAAACTTGTCCCTGTGGTTTATAAAAACCCTAAAAAAAATCTAATCCAAAAGTTTATATAACTACCCCACTAGGTCTAAATAAATCCACTTTCTTTTTGAGACTAGAGCTGGTATAACGGTATATAAACTAATAACTTATAACATCTAATAACAAATGAAAAGGCTTAATAATTTTCTAGATATTCAAAAATATTTTTTCCTAATTCTCTTTTTTTCGCAAAAGGCTGCAGGGGTGTGTTTTGTGCACTTCCCCAAATCACATTTGTTTCGAACCCATCAAGGTTTAGTCTAAAGTGGTCAATCACATATTCAAGTTGCTTTCGGTTTGGTGAAGATTTACCTTTTTTTGTAATTATTCTTTTTATAAAATCTAATGGCAATAATTCTAGATATGATTTTTTAAGAGACATTACTATTAAGTCAGGTTTTATTTCAAGAACTAGTTTTTTCCATAGCTCAAAACCTTCGCTAGATAAAATATCTTTTTGCTCTGAGGCTAAACCAGACCAAGTTGGGGTTGTTGCTAAAGGGCTACAAATATCTGTATGGATTGCTGTGTTTTCTTGAGAACCTTCATAATAACAAGTTCTAAGACCGTTAAGAAATGGAAGAAATCCGCCTTCACTAACATTAGGAGTGCCAAACCACTTTTTATAGGGATTTTTTTTAAAATAGTTGTTTAACGATGATTGAAGAGTTTCAATTGTGTTGTCGTATTCTGGAAATCTAATATAACTAGGATCAGAATTTTTAAATTCTTTAAACTCCGCATCAGATGGATTTAATGCGGCTGTTATGACTTTAAAATTTGAATTAAAATAGGCATTTAAATCTCCGAAATATAAAATCGGTAAACTTGGTTTTACAATAAAATCTAACTCAGAATAATTATTGTAGTGGAGCAGTGCAACTTTTAAGAGATCATTACTGATTTTCATAAGAGCGGCACTACCTGATTTTCTCTCTCCCTTTTTTAGTTTATCATATCTTTCTTGTAATTCCTCGAACCGCCCTTCTCTTTCAAGTTTTTCTCTTTCAACATCTAATTGTTTTAATAGCTCATCATTTATTTGACTCGTATTTTTTTCCCTTTCAACAAGCCTTTTTGTGATATATTCATCTTTTAAATACAGGACAGTAGAGGACAAAGTAATGGGAGCCTCCTTTTCCACAAGCAGGGTCAGCAATGCTCTTAATTGGCTTAGGCTGTATACATGCTACAATAGCCTTAATTAATGCCCTAGGTGTAAAGTATTGACCTTGGTAAAACAAATAGTAAAGGAGAACCTTTAGAGGTCATGTAAAATTTATTAGATTTATTATTCTACATAAGAATATTATTAAATAATTAATAGAAGTTTTAATTCATTTTATATATTTATGAGAAAGGATAATAAATTATATGAAATATAATAAAATAATTTTGTGGTCTGTGATTGTTGCTTTTGGAGGATTTATCTTTGGTTTTGACACTGCAGTTATTTCAGGAGCCGAACAAGAAATTCAAAATCTTTGGAATTTAAGTGATACTATGATTGGTCAAACAGTTGCGATGGCTTTATATGGTACTATTATAGGTGCGCTTCTTGGAGGCTTCCCCTCTGAAGTTTTTGGAAGAAAAAAAACATTATTAATCGTCGCAATTCTATTTCTTATTTCTGCAGTTGGTTCAGCATTTTCCCCAGGAGTTTATTCCTTAATGTTTTTTAGATTTGTTGGTGGTCTAGCTGTTGGAGCTTCATCAGTTGTCGCACCCATGTATATTTCAGAAATATCTCCTTCAAATAAAAGAGGTCAACTTACCGCACTTTTTCAATTCAATATAGTTGTTGGTATTTTAATTTCCTATCTGTCAAATTATTTTATTGGTGGCGCCAGTAATGGAAATTGGAGAATAATGTTAGGTATAGAAATAATCCCAGCTGTTCTCTTCCTGATTTTGATTTTATTTGTTCCTCGCAGTCCAAGATGGTTGATTTTAAAAAAAGGATTAATTGAAGAGGCAAAAAGTGTTTTGAAAGAAATAGATCCTAGTGAAGTTGAAAATAATATTACTTTAATTCAATTAAGCAAAGAAAATGGGGAGTCAGAAGTTGGGCTTAAAGAGTTTTTTTCAGGCAAATTTAATTTTCCCATTTCACTTGCTTTTTTAATAGCATTTTTTAATCAGCTTTCTGGAATTAATGCTGTAATATACTATTCTCCAAGAATTTTTGCAGAAACAGGAATGGGAGAAAGCGCTTCACTCTTGTCATCTGTTGGAGTTGGATTCATAAATTTAATAGCAACCCTAATCGGTATACTTTTGATTGATCGAATGGGACGAAAATTCTTGATGTACATTTGTTCTTTCGGCTATATTATATCTCTAGGTTTTATATCGTTGACTTTCTACACTGGTTTTGGTGAAGGAACTTTATTAATTCCCATTTTAATATTTGCCTTTATCGCTTCTCACGCTGTTGGACAAGGTGCTGTCATTTGGGTTTTTATCACAGAAATATTTCCTAATAATGTTCGCTCCTATGGAAATTCCCTTGGAAGTGGAACACACTGGATATTTGCTGCTTTTATTGCTGCAGTCTTCCCTTTTGTCACAAGCACTTTAGGTGGAGGAATTACCTTTGCAATTTTTACCTTTATAATGTTATTTCAATTACTTTTCGTTTGGAAAATGATGCCAGAGACCAAAAATAAATCTTTGGAAGAATTGGAAAAAATAATGATCAAAACAAAATAAATAATGAATCAAAGGTTTCAAAATAAAGTAGTTTTAGTTAGTGGTACAAGTTCTGGAATTGGCGAAAAAGTCGCTTTAACATTTGCTGAACAAGGAGCTAAAATAATTTTATCATCAAGGAATACAGATTTAAACGAGGACTTAGTCCGAAAAATAAAAAAAAGTGGTGGTAAAGCACTATTCATAAAAGCTGATTTTAGTATACCTAGTGAGGTTCAAAATGTGGTTAAAGAAGGAGTTAAATATTTTGGCGGCTTGGATATTGCAGTAAACAATGCAGGTATTGAAGGAACTCCTGGCGTAAAAACTGCAGATTACGATGAATCCGTATGGGATGATGTTATAGCTATTAATCTCAAAGGAGTTTGGATTTCAATGAAATATCAAATTCCAGAAATGCAAAAAAGAGGAAAAGGAGTGATTATCAATGTGGCATCTCTTGCCGGTCTTCAAGCAGGAGGTGCAGGAATTGGGTATCATGCAGCAAAATTTGGAGTTGTGGGTATGACAAAAGCAACCGCACTGGAATATGCAAAAGAAAATATCAGAGTAAATTCAGTTTGTCCTGCTGTAATTGAAACACCAATGGCCGACAGAGCCTTTAATACAGAAAAAAAGTTAAAAAATGCAATTGCAATGCATCCTTTAGGACGGCTGGGAACGGCAAAAGAGGTCGCAAATGCAGTCTGTTGGCTAGCCTCAGATGAAGCTTCTTTTGTTACTGGGACAGCATTAGCCATTGACGGTGGTGCAAATTTATAGATTATGATTTCAATTACTGGTAAAGTAATCTCTGGATATGGAGTAGCTTCTGGAAAAGGAAAAGATAATAGATATCCAGAGGGAACATTAAAACTACAGATGCCATTTTTCAAAAAAAGAGGACTTGATCTAAGTACTTTTTTTATTGGGACAATTAATATTGATATATCTCCTTATCAATTCTCAATAAAAAAGTATAAATATTATTTTAAAGAAATTAATTGGTCAATATATATACCCCCAGAAAATTTTTATTTTTTTGAAGTTCAATTGATATTTAAGGAAAGTGTTTATAAAGGACTTATCTATATGCCCGACCCTAAAACAAAATTTGATCATCACCAAATTAGCAACCTATTTGAATTACTAATGCCTAAAATTGAAGGAATAAAGCAAGGGGAAAATATTATTTTAAAGCTAAGAGAAGGTGATTTTAAATTTACAATCAAAAGTCTATAAACTTAATTAATGTAAAACCATCAAAAACAGTATTCTGTTGTGTGATGCATTTCTTTCAAAACAAAATAACTTTCTAAAATCCCGATATTCTCAATTTTCGAAAGTTTGATTCTCACAAACTCATGATATATATCAAGACTTTTAAGATTTATTTTTAAAAAAAAATCGACCTTTCCTGCCATATGGAAACACTCCTGAACTTCTTTAAGTTGACTAATCTGTTTTTCGAATTTATCTATAAACCCCTCATTGTGGTATCGAAGAGACACCATGCAAATAACAGTTACAGGTCTTTGAATTAATTTCTTATCAAGAATTGCAACATACTTTTTTATATAGCCCTTACTCTCTAGCTTGCGAGTTCTTTCGTAAACTGGAGATGCGCTAAGGCTTAGTATTTCTGCAATTTCTTTTGTAGTGATTTTAGAATTTTCCTGAAGAATTCTAAGAATTTTCAAATCAGTATCGTCTATCGTTTCCATATTAGGAATAATTTTACTTTAAATTAATATAAAACCAATTAGCAAAAGTAAAATTACCTATAAATTAAATTTTTTGAAGATAAAAACACCTATTTTAATTAAAATAAAAGATAATATAGTTTATTTTAATATCTAATATATAATTTAGTTTCAAGCTAAATTTAAGTGAATATGTCATTGGAGAACGTATTAATAACGGGTGCAAACGGTCAATTAGGTTCAGTTCTTGTAAAAAAACTTCAAGATAAGTATGGAATAAATCATGTTATTGCTTCAGACATAAGGACAAAAATAAACTTTGTAGGAATATTTGAAACTTTAGATGTTTCGGACTTTGAGCGATTAAAGTATTTAGTTGAAGAGCATCACATTACTCAAATTTATCATTTAGCAGCAATTTTATCAGCAAATGGAGAATCAACACCTTTACACACTTGGGACATTAACACAAAAACCTTTTTGAATATTCTGGAAATCTCTGTGCTAAAAAAAATAAACAAAGTGTTTTTCCCAAGTTCAATTGCTGTCTTTGGAGATAATGCTCCAAAAGTCAAAACACCCCAAGGTTACGTCTTAAACCCTTCATCAGTTTACGGAATTAGTAAGGCAGCAGGTGAAAATTGGTCTAAATATTATTATGAAAAATACAATCTAGACATACGCTCTTTAAGATATCCAGGAATTATTGGGTATCAATCACCATCTGGTGGAGGAACAACAGATTATGCAATAGACATATACCATAAAGCTGTTCAAGAAATTGATTTTATATGCTTTTTAAGCGAGAGTAGAACTCTGCCTATGATTTACATGGAGGATGCCATTTTAGCTACAATTAAGCTTATGGATGCGCCAAAAGAGAGCGTGAAAGTTAGAACTTCCTATAACCTATCGGGCATGAGCTTTTCTCCGGCAGAATTAGCTAAATCTATTCAAAAAATTTATCCTAAGTTTAAAATCATTTATAAGCCAGATTTTAGAGAAGAAATTGCATCTAGCTGGCCATCAAGTATAGATGATTCTTTTGCTAGAAACCACTGGAATTGGAAACCTTCGTTTGATATTAATCAAATGTCAGAATTAATGATTCGAAAATTAAAAGAAACAAAACGACTAAACACATAAAATAGTATGTACGGATCCATAAAAGAACATTTAAAAAAAGAATTACAGGCAACAAAAGATGCCGGCTTATACAAAGAAGAGCGAATAATTTTATCTTCTCAAGATGTAGAAATAATGTTAAATACTGGTGAAAAAGTGATTAACTTTTGTGCTAATAATTATTTGGGATTATCAAATAATCCAGAGGTTATTCAAGCTGCAAAAGTGACTCTAGATTCTCATGGTTTCGGAATGTCTTCGGTTCGATTTATTTGTGGAACTCAGGATATTCATAAACAATTAGAACAAAAGGTAGCTGAGTTTTTTTGTTGTGAGGACACTATCTTGTATCCTGCTGCTTTTGACGCAAACGGAGGTGTCTTTGAACCGCTTCTAACCAAAGAAGATGCAATAATTTCTGACTCTCTAAATCATGCTTCAATTATAGATGGTGTGCGCTTGTGCAAGGCAGCTCGATATCGATACGCTAACAATGATATGGAAGATCTGGAAAGTCAACTTATTGAGGCCAATAAACAGCAATATCGCTTTAAAGTTATTGTTACTGATGGTGTTTTCTCAATGGATGGAATTGTTGCTCAGCTAGATGAAATTTGTGATTTGGCAGACAAATATGATTCTTTAGTTTTAGTTGATGAATGTCATGCCGCCGGTTTTATTGGTAAAAATGGAAAAGGTACAATTGAGTTGAAAAATGTTTTGGGAAGAGTCGATATTATAACTGGAACTTTTGGAAAAGCACTAGGCGGAGCTATGGGAGGCTATACTACTGGTAAAAAAGAAATTATTGAAATATTACGCCAACGTTCACGACCTTACTTATTTTCGAATTCATTAGCTCCAGCAATAGTTGGTGGATCATTAAAGGTTTTTGAAATTTTGACTCGAGACACTTCTTTACGTGATAAATTAGAATGGAACACTAATTACTTTAGAAACGGAATGGAAGCCGCAGGATTTGATTTATTAGGTGCAGACGCTGCTATAGTTCCGGTTATGTTATACGATGCCAAATTATCTCAAACAATGGCAAATATGCTCATAGATGAAGGGGTTTATGTTATTGGTTTTTTCTTCCCAGTAGTTCCAATTGAAAAAGCAAGAATTAGAGTTCAACTTTCAGCTAGCCATAAAATTGAACATCTAGATAAAGCTATTGAAGCCTTCATTAAAATTGGCAAAGAACTAAAAATCATATAGATTGAGATTTCTAATTACTGTACTAATAATTCCAACTGGATATTCAATACTAATATGTTCTATAGGAACATAAAATATTTTCTTTAAAAAATCAATCTCTTCTTGTTGTCTCCCATCTTTAATTTTGTTCTTGAAATGCCTAACTTGACTTATAGCTAGATGTGTAGATTTAGGAAAGACTATCCTTTAGGTTTTTCTTTTGTGAATTTTAAAAAAGTTTTTCTGTTTTTAACGTATTTTTCTAACCATTGATCTTGTTCCCAAATGAGATGAAAAATTGTTTCTTTCGCTCTATATCCGTGGCTTTCTTTTGGAAACATGACTAACCTTGTTGTTGCGCCAAGACCTTTGAGAGCATTATAATATCGTTCACTCTGTAAAGGGTAAGTTCCTGAATTATTGTCTGCTTCACCATGAACTAATAATAAAGGGGTTTTCATTTTATCAGCATGCATAAAAGGTGACATGGTAAAATATACTTCTGGAGCTTCCCAATAAGATCTAGATTCACTTTGAAAACCAAATGGCGTTAATGTTCTGTTATAAGCACCACTTCTCGCTATTCCTGCAGCAAATAAATTTGAATGGCTAAGCAAATTAGCTACCATAAATGCTCCATAACTATGTCCGCCTACAGCTATTCTATTTCTATCAGCATATCCTTTCTCTACAACAGCATTAATCGCAGCTTCTGCATTGGCAATTAATTGTGTCCGAAAGCTGTCATTAGGCTCATCCGTTCCTTCACCGATTATTGGGAAAGCAGCTCGATCTAAAACAAGATACCCCTGGGTTACCCAATAAATTGGGGAACCCCAACTTGGGTATAAAAATCGATTTGGATTATTTATTTTTTGAGCAGCACTAGATTTATCTTTGTATTCTCTAGGATACGCCCATAAAATCATGGGTAACTGTTTTGGATTATTTTTATCAAAACCTTCTGGAGTATAAAGAATACCACTTAAATCTAGTCCATCTTTCCGTTTATATGAAATGAGTTCTTTCCCAACATTTTCAAGATTTTTAAATGGGTTTTCAAAAAAGGTTTGTTGTTTAAGTGTGTTTTTTTTATCTAGACTTCTTGTGAAGTAATTTGGATATTCATTTTTAGATTCGATTCGAATACTCAATTTTTTTTCAATAATATCATAATCATAAAGCTGTTCAAATTTATCTGTATAAGTCGATTGATAGGTGCGATTCTTTTTATTTGATTTCAAATTAATCTGATCCAAAAATGGAAATTGTCCATTTTCAGAAAAACCATCACCCAAAAGAAAAGCATTGTTTCCATCCAAGGCTAAGATGTTTTCACCGTACTTTCCCTTTCGAGTGACAAAGTCGCCTGGATCACTATATCTGTCTTGATAATTCCGATCAACAATAACTCTAGCTGGAATATCAGGCTTAGAGGGTGAGAAAACATATGTTTTTGAATTCCGACTATTCCACCATCTGTCATAGATGATTGCATTAAAATCGTTACCCCAAATTATACCAGCGTATCTGCCTATTGTTTTTGTCAATAAAATTGAATTTTGGCCGAAAGGAGCTTCCCACTCATACAATGCATCTCTATAAGGAACTTTAATTTCAGGATTTCCTTTGTCTAATGCCTCCACATAATAAATGGTAGAAGGTTTATCTTTTCGCCATCCAATGTCTCGTTTAAAGGTACTCACCGCCATAAATCCTTTTGGAAGGACCTCCTGAAGTGGATTATCAGATATTAATTTAACTAGTTGCGCATCCAAATCATAAACATGGGTTTCGGTAGGGAAACGATAATAAGGTACTAGATAAGAAAAAGGTTCTTTTACAAAAGATACCATTACATATTTGCCATCTGGAGACACACTTACACCCCTATACATCCGTGCATCTAAAAAATGGCTTTTGTTGCCATTCAGATCAATCTTATAAATTTCTGATCTACTAAGTTGAGTGAAATTTTTAGCATCTGTAGGATTCTTAATCAGATCTTGATATGTTCGATTTTGAGCTTTTTCTCCATTATTTTCAGTGACTTTTGGACCCGTTGGAACAACTACAGATTGATCAATAATATCCTCTCTGTCTTTAGGCATTAATTTCACTAACAACTCCTCACTACTTTTGAACCAATTTATACTATTCCCCATAGTTGCATTAATTGGTTGGGAACTCAGTTTTTTTGCTTTTCTAGTGGTAATATCTAAAATCCAAAGTTCAACACTTGAATCTGAAGTGTGAGTCATTGCAATCATTTTTTCATCTGGTGACCAGGTAAAGTTTGTCAACTGAGGTTTATTTGGAAGTCCAGCTACAAGCAAAGGTGTCTTTCCTTTTTCAAAATCTACTAATTCAACTTTATTATAATAAGTAGTTCTACTTCCAATAAAACGCTTTGGATCTACGCGAAGCCCTGCAATGCGAAGTTCCTTTCTTGATAAGTCAGCTATACTCTTGTAAGTAGATCTCGATAGAAGGACCATAACAGTGTTTTTAGTGTTTCGCAATACAGTTGGAGCTAAATCAACATCTATTAGATCCAATAGCTCTTTCTTAGGAATCTGATACCCCAATTCTTCTTGAGCATTTAAAAGATAAGACGCCGTTATTAATAAAGTAATTGCAATATTTTTCATTTTTAATTTATTTAAGTGGAAAGTAATTAAAACTATTTAAAATAAGTTGAATATCTCCCTAAAGCATAAAAAAGGAGTAAAATGAGGTGAAAAATGATAAAAAAAAGAGTTTTTTTGATATTATTAAAAATTGTGGGATGACCAAAACATGAGCCCCATAGATTTACTTTAGTATTCGCTGTATTTTGTTCTATTTGCTTGTAATCTTGCGATAATTATTCCTCACCACATTTTCTTTAATTAGAATTAGTCAATCTTCAATAATTAATTTATTTATATTAAAAGTGTAAACATTTTACACATATTTTTGTTTAAATTAAAATTAACCGTGATGAAAAAAATTATTGCTTTTGGTGCTAGTTCATCAAAGAAATCCATTAATAAAATTTTAGCAAATTTTACAGCAAAACAAATTGAAGATGCTGAAGTTAATTTATTAGATCTAAATGATTTTGAAATGCCGATTTACAGTGCGGATTATGAAAATGAGTTTGGTATTCCTAAACAGGCATATGAATTCAAAAATGCATTGAGTTCTGCTGATGGGATTATAATTTCTTTTGCTGAGCATAATGGGGCTTATACTGCTGCTTTCAAAAATATCTTTGATTGGATTTCAAGGGTAGAAAAAATCGTTTGGTTCAACAAACCAATGTTTTTACTTGCTACCTCTGATGGAGCAAGAGGGGCAATTACTGTTCTTAAAATGGCACACGATAGAATTTCAAAAGGTGGTCAATTAGATATTCCTAGCTTTTCTCTTCCAAATTTTAGTCAAAATTTTGATTCTAAACTAGGTATAATAGATGAAAATTTGAAAATTGAGTTCAACTCATTTATTAAATCATTTAGTAAAAATTTATAGTGTGTCCGCTATAATGTATCGTCTTTAATTGGTAATGGTCTAACTTAACTCTATTTCTTTAGCATTATTGTCCTGATCTAATATTCCTCTGAAGTTATTTTAGGCTAGTATTTATTTCACGAAGATGCTTAACTCTTTAATCATTGACTAGTCTACTAAACTGAATAATTCTTGCTATTTTATCATTCTAATTCACGAATCCACTCATATAAACGATCGGTCCATCCTTGAAGGCGACCCTTTCCTATTGCAAAAGAATACCCATGCCCTCCTTCGGGGTACAAATGCATCTCAGCAGGGACTTTTTGTTTTACTAAAGCTTCATAAAACAATATGCTGTTTGCTACAGGAACTGTCTTATCATCTGCAGAATGAACCAAGAATGTAGAAGGTGTGTCTGGAGTAACCTGAAGGTTGCTGGAAAAATAATTAACAGTTTTTTGTTTAGCATTTTCACCAACAAGCGCATTTTTTGATCCACCATGATAATGTTTTTTGTCAAAGGTAATAACTGGATAAATCAGCATCATAAAATCAGGGCGCGCGCTTACTGAATTGATCGGATTGGTGTTCATTCCTTTTAAGGTGTCTTCATTATAGTGTGTGCCTAAAGTGGAAGCCAGGTGACCTCCTGCTGAAAATCCCATAACTCCAATTTGAGAACTATCAATATTCCATTGTTCTGCATTTTGACGCACAATACGGATTGCGCGTTGTGCATCTTGTAAGGGTGCCCATTGGGGGTTTACAATGGAAGGTGATGTTGGGAGTCGATATTTAAGAACAATAGCAGCAATTCCTTTTGAATTAAACCATTTAGCAATATCTGTGCCCTCCCAGTCATAGGCAAGAAATGTATATCCTCCTCCGGGACAAATGACTACTGCTTTTCCTGTATGATTTGCTTTTGAAGGAAGATAAACTTCTAGGGAGGGCGTCTGAACGTTTTCTATTTTAACAATATCAGTGCGCATTATTTTTTCTTCTTCCTTGGAAGCATTTTGATTGGGAACACCTTCTGGCCAGAGAGGGACAATTTGTTGACCCACAACAGCTGTTTGGGTTAGTAAAATCAAAAGTGTAAAAGAAATTAATTTCATAGTTGTCTTTTAGAAAACATTAATATTAGCTTATTTTAAAACTTACTTTTTTCTAGCTCTTTTCATTAGTTGATTAACTTTTGGAAAATCTGAACTTATGATTTGATTTAATTTCTCAAGATGCTGTTCTAGTTCCTTAGAAAGTTCACTAAACACCTTATATGCTCCATCAGTTGGTTTTGCATCACCATTCTCCATACTTCTTCTTAAAGAGGCTAATCTATTATTTAATTTAATTGGAAAATTAAGAGGATCCTGTCCTGATTGATTTTTTACTTGGTATAAATTCTCTTCTATTGTTGAGATTTTATGTAAAAAAGGAATTACCGTTTTTTTATAATTTGAGTTAGATATTTTGTTTTTTGCATCGCTCAACTTTGATTTAATGTCACGAATTTTAATTACCGTCTCATTTGCTAAACTTGTTTTATTTCTAATTTTTGAAGCAAGGTTAAATTGTTCTTGTAAATCTTTTTCAGTAATACCTTTTAAATTTGGATTCATTTTTATTTTGAAATTATGTGTTTCAATATAATCTCCAGCAGTTATTCGAACTTTATAATCTCCAATAGGAGCTTTAGGACCTCTTGAAGGCCGAGCGCTCCAGACAATCATACCATCAAAAGTTGTAGCTCCGGGATAGCGTAAATCCCATGAAAAATTATTCATTCCTATAGATGTTGTTGGCTTAGTTGATCCACCTGTTCGCCACCAGGGGATATTTGGATCAACTTCATATTTTGGTTTATCTCCAGTATGAGTAGATATGACGTTGTCATTTGAATCCAAAATTTCAAAAACAATAGAATCTGGTTGCTTATTTAAATAATACTGAATATCAGCATCATATATTCCTCTAATAGCATCTGCAGGTTTAAAAAGTATAGCTGATTGATTAATCATTTCCACTTTAAATTGACGAAGTGGCTGTATGTTATCTAAAATCCAAAACCCTCTTCCGTGAGATCCTATTACGACGTCATTGTCTTTTACAACCAAATCACGAATTGGTGTATCAGGAAGTTCTAATTGTAAACTCTGCCATAATTCACCATCATTCATAGAAAAATACACGCCATGTTCAGTTGCTAAAAACAACAAACCTGGTCTAACGGGATCTTCCCTTACTGCTCTTGCAAAGTGACCTTTTTTAATACCGTTGATTATTTTTGTCCATGTTTTTCCGTAGTCATGAGTTTTAAAAACATAAGGCTCTCTATCATCAACTTGATACCTATTTGCAGCAATATATATAGTTCCAGGATTGTGGGTAGATTCATCAATAATACTAATTCTAGAAAACTTAGGAAGTTCTTTAGGTGTAATGTCTTCCCAATTTTTTCCTCCATTTCTGGTGATATGCATTTTACCATCATCAGATCCAGCCCAAATAGTATTAATATCATGATTTGAAGGAGCTAAGGCAAATACTGTTGCATAAATTTCAGGACCATTCATATCCATGGTAATTACACCTCCTGTTTTTCCTAAAGTTGAAGGATCAGCATAGGTTAAATCTGGACTTATTTTTTCCCATGATTGACCATCATTAGTTGTTTTCCATACATGCTGAGAGCATGTGTACATGACATTTTCATCCTGTGGTGCAAACATTATCGGGAATGTCCATTGCCAGCGTTCAGGAAGTGCACTTGCGGGTTCTCCAGAAAAAAAGCGCGGATACACTTGAATATCTCTATTTTGACCATTGCTTCGATCGTAGCGTGTTAATAAGGCACCTTGACTTCCTGCATAAAAAATATCTTTTTTAGAGGGATGTTGAGTTATCCAGCCACTTTCTCCACCACCAACAGCATAGTACCAACCATGATTTGGACCTCTAGCTTGTTTATGGTTCCAACCATCACTTGGAACAGCTACTGTACTATTGTCTTGCTGTGCACCAGCTACATGATACGGTACATCACTTGTGGTCATTACATGATACAATTGTGTTGTGATATAATCTTGTTCTGTCCAGGTCTTCCCTCCATTAATGGTTACGTTTCCACCACCATCATTTGCATTAATCATACGATCAGGATTGTTAGGGTCTATCCATAAATCATGATTATCGCCATGAGGTACTTTAATGGTAATGTCAAAGGTTCTTCCTCCATCAATTGATTTGTATAAGCCTGTGTTTAATCCGTAAACAATATCCTTGTTCCAAGGATCTGCATAAATTCTAGAATAGTAAAAAGCACGTTGTCTTAATTTACGTTCATCATTAGTACGAATCCACGTTTTTCCAGCATCATCAGATCTAAAAACACCTCCTTCATTTGCTTCAACAATTACCCAAACCCTATTTGAATCAGCAGGTGAAACAGTTACTCCAATTTTTCCTATTGGCCCTTCTGGCATTCCAGTATTTTGAGTTAAATCTGACCAAGTTTCTCCACCATCAGTGCTTTTCCAAAGTTTGCAATCTGGTCCCCCTCCCCACATTTTCCATGCTTTACGTTGTACTTGCCAAGTAGTTGTATACAAAATATTTGGATTGTTTCGGTCTATAATCAAGTCTACTGCACCAGCTTTTTCACTAACAAATAATGTTTTAGTCCAAGTATTTCCTCCATCAGTACTTTTAAAAACACCACGCTCTGGATTATCACCATAAGGATGTCCTAGTGCTGCTACGTAAACTATGTCAGGATTTGTTGGGTGAATACGAATACGAGAAACAGCTTGGGTTTCTTCTAAACCTAGATGTCTCCAAGTTTTTCCCCCATCTATGGTCTTATAAACACCATCTCCTTGCGTTATACTCCCTCTAAGCTGTACTTCTCCCATTCCTATATAAACGATATCAGGATTGGTTTCAGCCACTGCTACTGCACCGACAGATGAACTAGTTACTTGACCATCTGTAACGGGAAACCATTCGGTTCCTCCATCAACGGTTTTCCATAAGCCTCCTCCTGTAGCTCCGAAATAATATTCATTTATCCTTCCTGGGCTTCCTGCCGCTCCAAGAGAGCGACCACCTCTGAAAGGACCAATATTTCTCCATTCCAGCTGATTATAAAACTCTTCAGGAATTTGTGTGTCTTGATCTGTAATTTGTGCTTTAACTGAAAAAAAACTAAATAGTAATGTTACTATACAAAGAAAAGTTTTGGAGCGATTCATAGGATGAATTTAATAGTTGAAAATATTAATTTTAAGTGAGTACTAAAAATACCAAATTTTATTCTTAGAATGAAGCAAATACTTAACCAAAACAGGATCTATAGAACTGGGATTTTCAGATCTATAATGTACTATGCTGATTCCAAAAATTCTTTGTGATCTTAATTATAGAATAAATCTATATTAGCAACTTATTAACCAAACTTATATAAATCTATAAAAAATGAAAAAAATATATTTCGCTATTTTAATGTTTCCAATATTAGGGTATTCACAAATCTCAGTTAGTGGATTAGTTAAAGATAAAAATACTGGAACTTTAATAGAGAATGCTATAGTTACTCTTAAACCTAATAGTTTATCTGGGGCGGGGTATTATTCCGGAAAAAAAACTGTGAAAAATGGTGCATTTACATTGAGCACTAATTATAATTATCCAATTCAACTTATCACAACTAAAAAAGGTTGTCAGACCAAAAAAATAAAAATAAAAAAAGGGGATAGCTATGTTGAGGTGATAATCAAATGTGATTCAGAATCAATAAAAGAAATTATAAAAGAACAAACTTCTGATATTGATAATGATGGTGTTCTTGATAGAGACGACAAATGCATTGATCAAGCAGGAGAAATTGATAATAATGGTTGTCCTTGGGCAGATGACGATAAAGATGGAGTTCCCAACAAGGATGATAATTGTCTAAATGAAGCTGGTCCTAAGGAAAACAATGGTTGTCCTTGGGCAGATGATGATAAAGATGGAGTTCCCAACAAGGATGATGATTGTCTAAATGAAGCTGGTCCTAAAGAAAACAATGGATGCCCTAAAGGGCCTACTGATTTTATAGAGTTTATAAATAGTGAAATTAATGAATTTTCATTCTTGGCCGCAAGTAGCCAATTAGATTCAGGTGATATATTAATTCTTGAAATGGTTAAAGAACTTTTAGATAAATATCCTAAAACTTCTATTACTATCGAGGGACATGCCTCAAGTGAAGGTAGTTCCAATTATAATCAAAAATTATCTGAACAACGTGCAATCACTACAAAAGAATACCTAATCTCTAAAAGCATAGATGCTAAAAGACTAAATATCATAGGTTATGGAGAAAGCCAAACAATTGGTGATAACAAAACTGCAAAAGGTAGAGCTGATAGTAGACGTGTTAAGTTTAAATTAGATCTTTAATAAATTAAATACGATTAATATTACCGAAAATATTAAACCCTCCAAATTGGAGGGTTTTTCATTAAAGTTCTTTATAAAAACACAGTAGGGTAGTTCCTTTAATAAAGTCTAAAATTATTAGTGATAGAATAAAGAAAATTATTCGATAACAACTGTTTTTATATTATCATCAAATACTCTATCAATTAAAATATGTCTAGGGTCTATACCTGCCTTCAATGGTAATGAATCGACTACCATAGAGAAATTCATCAAAGTATCATTTACCCTAACCCTTTTCTGATAAATAAGCTCTTTTTCATCCATATCTGAAAAGACACCTATATCAATCCATTCATTTAAAGTTACTGCTATTTCATTTCCTAAAGAGTCAGCCTTTATTTTTGATGCAGCAATTTCAATTTTAACTTCATATTTCCCATTTTCAAGTTTTTTTGCGGTAGCTTTTTTTAATCTATTATCATAAAGTGTAATTTCTTTAAACCAATCATCAATTAAATAATTCAAAGAATCTGGTATTTTTGATTCTAATATATCTAAAAAATCTAATGAGGTTGGGTAAGGAGTTTTATATCTGTATTGCTCTAAAAAGTCTTTCATTGAACTATTGACTTTATCTTCACCAATGTAATCTTGTAAAGCATAAAGAATAACGCTTCCTTTTCCATAATGGATATAACTTTGGTTTTCTACTTTATATAGAGGCAATTCCTTTTCACGTTCACCTGATCTCCCTCTTAAATATCTATCGTGATCATATTTTAACATTTCTCTCATTTTCATTGGTGTTTTTGCCATTTTCTTAAGAGTCATTAAGGATGAGTATTCTGAAAATGCCTCACTTAACATAGTACCACCTTGCATATCTGCTCCAACCACTTGGTGAGCCCACCATTGATGAGCCATCTCATGAGCAATTACAGCATCAATTACATTATTATCTTCTGCATCCTCAAGATCAATTATAAAACCAAAAGATTCAGAATAAGGCATAGTTCCTGGAAAAGCTTGTGCGAAATTAGAAAATCTAGGAAATTCAATTATTCTACATTGTTTATGGTAATAAGGTCCAAAATTTTCAGTGTAATACTCAAGAGACCTTTCCACAGCATCTAGCATCATTTCAATATTTACAGAATGTTTTGAGTCGTAATAAATCTCAATATCGATTTCATTCCATTTTCGTTTAGCTGTTTTATAATCTGCAGATATAAAAGAATAAAAGTTTTGAGATGGATGATCAACTTTATATTGATAATATTTTCTGTCATCTTGAATCCATTCTTTAATTAAAGATCCAGGAGCTATTGCAATTTGATCATTACTTGTGGAAATTATAGTTTCTACATTGATGTAATCTGAAAAACCATTCGTGAGATAGTTTTTGTTACAATTCACACCACAATCAATCTCTAATTCTGGCATACGTTCCTTAAGAGGTAAACCTAATTTATTTCTTTTATTTTTATCACTTAATTCTTTATTTGAATTATAACCTACATCAGGCAAAATTTCAAAATTATTTAAAAAAGAACCGTTTTTAACAATACTAGTTGTTTCCCCACCATTAGAAAATCCTTTCGTTTCAAACTTATTATTGATTTTCAAAATCAATGTATCACCAGGAAGCATTGGAGGATTAATACCATAAAAATGAACACCATGATCATCATCTTTACTAATTATGGAAGCATTAGGAAAATCAAAAGTTAAATCCCACTGTTTATTTACGTTTAAAAGAATACTATCAATTGGTTTTTTACTATCATTTATAACAGTTAACAATGCTAATACGTCAGCACTTTTCTTTTTTGGAAAAATATCAATATTATATTTTGCCTCAATTATTTTGAAAAGAGGAAGAGTATTAAATTTTTTGTAAATTTTCTCATAAGAAACAGCAAGTTCTTCAGACCTATCAATCGAATTGTATGTATTCAATATTTGAGAATTATAATACACGAAAAACGATACCGCTATCCAAATCACTCCTATTGAGGAAACTATAATTACATAAGGTTTAGTGATATTACTCTTAAAGCCATTAAGTCGTTCTTTAAAAGATTTTACTGCACCCCTATTCCAAATAAATCCTGATAAAGTAAATAAAAACATGGCAAATAACATCCAGTAAACACTAAACCAAAAGACCCCTATATTACTTGGTCCAAAACCATTTAAATCAGAATATATCATATATGGCGTCGCGGTAAATGAAATCATATTAGAACTTATGTCTAAAACTAACAATATGATATCCAGGACTAATAGTACAATAACTGACACCACATAACCTATATATTTATTATTTACAATCACTTGAATTGCAACAACAACAGCACATGTAGAAAAGTAAAAAGGAAATAAATTATATATAAAGTCTTTGAGATATAAAGAAAACTCAATCTCAGTATAGCCCATTGCTAATTGATAAATAATAGTTACGAAAACAAGGGATAAATGAATTAAAATAGATAAAGAAAGAAGTGATAAAGCCTTTGAGAAAAGTGGGACTAAAGAAGAATGTGGAGTTGAATCAATGACCTCATTTATTTGAACATCACGATCTCTCCAAACTAATTCTCCACTAAAAAAGACTAAAATGATGATTATAAATAAGCCTGAAGAACCACTAATTTGATCAATCATTAAGTTGGTAAGAGGATATGATTTGAGACCCAAATATTCATAACCTGAAGCAAGTCCTGCAATTAGTTGAATAATACTAAAAGCAAATAATATTTTAAAAGTTACGTGTTTATATATACTACTCATGTTGAGTTTAAAAAAACTTTTAAAATGAGTAAACATAGAGTCTTTACTTATCTCAGATTCTGGAAGTGATTTTACAGAAACTAGTAATTCATTATTTACATTTTCAGCTTTAATTTTATTCTTTTTGGTTTTTTTTGTAGAAAAAGTAAATCTTGAATATGAAGCCAATAGAATTAAAGAGGCAAGACCAATCCAAATAATTCTATTATATAAAAGTAATCCTGATAATGATGGATTTAGAGTGTTTTTTTCAAGTGGGGTATAGTATTTAGAAGTAATATTATAAGTCCTAATTCCAAAAGTATCAACAAGAGCTGCAATTTTCTCATTATCAATATCTGAGGTTAATTCCCCTGCTATTGAATATCCAACTAAAATTAACATTGCTCCAACAAATGAGACTGTAGTGTTTTTAAATTGTTGAGCTAAAGAATATATTATTGCTCCACCAATAAACATATTTGGAAGAATAAAAATAAAATAATTAGAAACGAAAGTCTGAAAATATAATGGACCATATCGTTCAGGCTCAATCCAACCCATCAATGGAGCAATTTTTGATCCAATTATAACCGCGAAAAAAACTCCAGTTAAAGGAATGGTAGATAGAAGTAGGGAGGCTGAAAACTTACCCATAAAATATCCAAACTTATCTATTGGTTTAGAAAAAATAATTTCTTGGAAATTATTTTTATGATCCCTTAAAGCAGAATTATTGAAAAATGCAGCGGCAAACAACAATCCAAAAAGAGTCATAATTATTGAAAAGGTAGTTATGACATTAGGTGCATTTCTATAAACATTACCTATTGAACCTCCAATTGAGACGTTATCAGAAACGTTTGCAAAGAAAACTAGTAAAAAAACAATGAGAAAAAATAAATAAACCATTGGATTTCTAAAACTATACCTTAGTTCAGAAAGGAAAAAAATCTTGAACATATCTATTATTATTTATTTTGAATCTTAGTAAAAAAAACATCTTCAAGGGACGGCTCAATCTTCTTAAAAGTTTTGTCTGGAATAGTACTATTTAACACATGAATAATTGGTTTACCAGCTATTAATTTATTTGAAATGACTTGATGATTTTGCTTGTATGTTTCAAGTTCAGATTTAGAAATATGTTTCTGAAAAACTTTACCTTTTAAAGAATTTATACCCTCATCAGGAGATCCGTTAAAAACAATTTCACCATAATTCATTATAGCCATTTGAGTACATAATTCCCTAACATCGTCTACTATGTGAGTTGAAAGAATTACAATTACATCTTCTCCAACATCAGATAGCAAGTCATAAAATCGATTTCTTTCACCGGGATCAAGTCCAGCAGTTGGTTCATCAACAATTAAAACTTTAGGATTACCTATCAATGATTGTGCTATCCCAATCCTTTGTTTCATTCCGCCAGAAAAACCTTTTATACTTTTGTTTTTCTTATCATATAGATTAACTTTTTGAAGCAGAAAGTCTACTAAGTCTTTTCTTTCTTTTTTTGAGGAGATACCCTTCAAAGTTGCTATATGATCTAATAGTTGTTCAGCAGTTATTCTTGGGTATACTCCAAATTCCTGAGGAAGATATCCCAATTGCTGGCGAAACTTCTTATTGTTATCTAAAACATTCAAATCATCGAAAAAGATTGATCCTGAATCTGCCTCTTGTAATGTTGCTATAGTCCTCATTAGGGATGACTTCCCTGCCCCGTTGGGCCCAAGCAGACCAAACATACCGCTAGATATTTTAATAGAAACATTATTTAATGCTTTCACATTGTTAGGATAAGTTTTCGAAAGGTTTTCTAATATTAAGTTTCTCATGTAATTATTTTAAAAAAAAGTAAAGATAGAGATAGCAAAATCAAATTAGATCTATCATTATTTAAAATTACATCAAAATGATTAAATCACTTTTTTATTAAATTTTGGATTTTGTATAACAAATAACGAAATCACTAATTTAGAGATAAAGCTTTGAAAAAAGACTAAACAAGCTAAATGCCTCCCTTTCTGTTGGGTGATCTTTGTTTGGGCCATTGCATTTGCCTTCCTGATCGCCTGCTAACAGGTAACACACTTTTTTCTCTTGAAGTAGTTTCTGGATCTTCTGAGGCCATATAGGCAAGTATTGCTGTAAGAATTACGTTATTCTTCAAATCCTCAAAAATAATTTTGTCATACGTGTCTCGATTTGTATGCCAAGTGTAATCTCCATAAGACCAGTTCAATGAACTTAGACTAAACGCTGGCACTCCAACTGCAACAAATGATGCATAATCTGACCCTCCTCTTCCAGGTGTGCCTGGAAATTGCTTTTTAATATATTTATTAACGGATTCAGGCACTTTATTTAACCAGCTTCCCAGGTAATCATAAGAATGTAAAAAACCTTGCCCTGAAATATCTACTACTCTACCGGTTCCATTATCTTGATTAAAAACGGCTTGAATATTCTTTACTATTTCGGGGTGATCTTCTACAAATGCTCTTGAGCCATTAAGTCCTTGTTCTTCGCTTCCCCAATGACCAACTATTATAGTTCTCTTGGGATTGGGATAAATCTTCTTAAGAATACGCATTGTTTCCATCATCACAAGAGTACCCGTCCCATTGTCCGTAGCTCCAGTTCCTCCATCCCATGAATCAAAGTGAGCTGACAGTACCACATATTCTTCTGGCTTTTCAATACCCTTAATTTCACCTATGGTGTTAAAAGTAGGTACTTCTCCTAATTCTTTTGAAAGTGACATAATATTTAATATTGGCTTTTGTTCTCTAGCAGAAAGACGGTAAACCAATGAATAATCCTCAAGCTCAAGACTTACAGTTGGTATTTTTTTAGTACGTGCACTAAAAATTTTATTTGTACCAAAGCCTTTTGACCAATTAGAACTGATAATTCCTACGGCTCCAGCATCTTCTAAAGCCGGGATAATACTTCTTGAAGTATAGCCTGTATTCTTCATATTTTCACTCCATGCTTTTTTAGATACTTCTCTCTCTCTTTTCATTTTTTCAAAAGATTCTTCTGTGGCAAATTTTTTCCAATTATAATCTGGTCTTCCTGTAGGCTCTAGTCTAGAGACCATAACGATTTTACCTTTTACAGTTGGAAGCCAGTTATTAAATTGTTCTGTAGTGTTTACTTCAGGAAGTGTAACTACCTCTGCAGTAACTCCTTCTTTGGAAGTAGAGGGGTTCCAAGCTAACTGAGTTCCTCTTAGACTTTGAACTCGAGGTGACAACATGTCGATATGAGAAATACCTCTTTCCCATCCTCTCCAAGTTCCAAAAGATTCATTCCGAGCAGTAATACCCCATTTTGAATAGTTTTGTACAGCCCAATCATGAGCATTTTTCATTTGAGGTGTTCCCACTAATCTAGGTCCAATTCCATCTAGCAATTCTTGCCCTAAGATTTCTAATTGTGAATTTTCATTTACCTCTTTAATTATTTGATCAATGATATTAGCTTTTTGCGCATTCGTTTTTAAACTTAGAAGCAAGATTCCAGTAAAAATAATTTTATATAAATTTTTCATCATAATAGTTTTATTTATTAGGATTGAACTTGATAACTATTAATTAAACATTGTAGTTAAAGATAGAGAATTGATATTTACAAGAAACTTAGTATATTAAAAAAATGATGTCTTCAAATTTTTACAATATTATAAATAAAAAAATCACATTAATAATGATCTTTTTTAGTATTGTCTTTTTTATAGGAGTAGCTTCATATTCGCCTGATATTAAAGTTTCTGAATTAAAAATAAAATATACTAATCAATTTTCGAGATTTGTGCGAATTGATGGAATGGATGTTCATTATCGTGATGAAGGAATTGGTCAAGTTATCGTTTTGTTACATGGAACGGGTGCTTCTTTGCAAACATGGGATGAATGGACAAAAGAATTGAAGAAAAATTATAGAGTAATTCGTTTAGATCTTCCAGCTTACGGCTTGACTGGACCCCACCCCGAAAACAAATACTTGATTTCAGATTATTCTAATTTTCTTGATTCGTTCATTGAGCTTCTCCAAATTGAAGACTTTATTCTTTCAGGAAATTCATTAGGTGGAGCAATTGCATGGTTTTATGCTTCAGAACATCAAAATAAGATTAAACTTTTAACTCTCTTAAATCCCTCAGGATTTGAAAATAAAAACAAAGAGAGTCCACTTGTATTTAAATTAGCCCGAACTCCCATAATTAATAAACTACTAAGATACGTTACACCAAGGTTTTTTATAAAAAACACATTAAAGGAAGTCTATTATGACAAGACCAAGCTAACTGATAAAAAAATTGACACATACAGAGATATGGTTTTAAGAGAAAATAATAGAGAATCTTTTATTAATCGATCACTTATAAAGCATCAAGATTATACATCTAGACTTAAATACATATCAATACCTACACAAATCATCTGGGGAAATGAAGATGCTTGGATCCCTGTTTCCAATGCTATACTTTTTGAAAAAGAAATACCAAATACTGTAGTTGATATAATGCAAAAAACAGGTCATATTCCAATGGAGGAAAAACCCATTGAAAGCCTAAATTTATTATTAAAATTCATAGATGCTAATTGAATAATTATTCGCAACATTATGATTTGATATAATTATAAGCATTAAAATCAAACAATATCTCTAAGGTTTAAAAAACGCTAAGGCTTAAAAAATTCGTCTTCAGTAATCATAATATAATTCTGAATTTGGGAAGGGTCAAAGAAAAAATTAAAGGTGTGTCTTTCTCCAAAATTCACAACCGTTAACTCTTTATCCTCAAAATAAAACTCCTTAGACTTAAACTGAACATATAATCGTGTAATGGGAAGATCCGAAAAAGTATATTCATCATTATTGCGAATGTATACATGTCGTAAATATTTCTTTTCTTGATCTCTAACTAATACAATAATATCATGATCAACTTCATTTACCATTTTTAGTGAAGCACTAGAAAAGGTTAGTGCATCTTCAGGAAATCTACCTGCAAATGTTTTATCACCGGTTTTTCCTCTTTGAGAAAAAGCAAGAAAAGCAATCATAATAAAACAAACAATTAGTGAGTTTTTCATGGTTATATTCTTCAAGGATTATTTAAAATCAATTCTTAATTATCTTAGGGTAAGTTTAATGAAATTAACTAAATCCGTTTTAAATTTTTTCATAGATGGCGGATGAATATACATCATGTGACCAGACGCATAATACTTCATTATAATATTGTCTTGAATTTCTGGTGCTAAATTCAAATGATCAACGGTATGTTCAACACCATAGAAAACTGTAGCTAAATCATAATATCCATTCATTATCAAAACCTTCATGTTCGGATCTTTACTCATAGCACTAGCCATGTCAATCGAAGTATTAATTGCAATTTGTGTTCCCCATCCTTTATTGCCGCGATGACTCCAGTCCCACTTAAAATCTTTATCTACACCGGCACTTGTTTTATAATTCAATTCTTTTGACACCCCTAATGAGCCATATAGATAGTCTAAAAAACCTATAGTATATGCAGGAGAAATTGCGTCACTTTGAGGGTCTGTAACTCCATATTGACTGTTAGGATTTTCATTAATTCCTATATATCTTGAATCTAATCTTCCTATCGTTTTCCCCTCTTCTCGTAATAATTCATTAAAATATTCACTTGCTTTAATCTTGAGATTTGAACGTATCCAAAATTGAGGTGTGCCACCAGCATATTTTGACATCTTTTCAGCAATTTTAATTTTATCTTTTTGGTTTAACCTTGTGCCTTTAAATAAGGCAGGGGTGTATTCATTTTCAGTAAATTCTCTAACCTCATCAAGGAATTCCTTGATTTTTTTTGACTGCAAAGTATCATTTAATTTTTTGTGATAGTGTGCCGTTGCTGCGTAGGTTGGAAAGTGAACAATATAAGGCAGGTCATCGTTTGGGGGAAAGGTCAACGTTCTTAGATCAAAAACCGCTGAAACCATTACTACGCCATTCATCGCAAATCCACGATCTAAAAGATAATTCATCACACCTGCATTTCTAAAAGTTCCATAACTTTCTCCTAAAAGGTATTTTGGTGACTGTAGACGATCGTATTTTTTTAGAAATTGCATTATAAACAAACTTGTAGCCCTAATGTCTTGGTCTACTCCCCAAAAATCTGTTCCTTTACTTTCACTCAACAATTCACTTAACCCTGTTCCTATAGGATCCATCATTACTACATCTGCTAAATCTAATATAGAATAGGGATTATCTTCTATAGTATAAAGTGAAGCTTTATTATAATTAGGGTCATCTACCACAATTCTTTTAGGCCCCATTATACCCATATGTAACCAATAAGATGAAGAGCCTGGGCCACCATTAAAAGAAAAAATAATAGGTCTGTCTTTAGCATCATCTTCTTTAAAGTAAGCAGTAAATCCGTGCAAAGCAATGGGTTTGTTCATTTCGTCTCGTAGCTCCATTGTACCAGCCTTTGTGTTGAATTTTAAATTCTGGGATCCCATTTTAAGTGTTTGAATACTCGAAAAAATCTGTGCTTTTGGGATTGTATCTATAGGTGTTTGTGCCTGTAATGTTACTGATAGAGCAACAACATAAAGTGAAATGATTTTAAGGAAGGTTTTCATAAGAAAAAATTATATACTCAAATATAGCATATAAATCCTCGGAAATGAAAAATAGGTTTGAATGGGATGCCTAAATCTTATTAGCTCTTGATATAATAAAAATTATCATTTAAAAACAACAAGAAATAGATCCAACAAAATAAAAAAGAAATCTATTCTGCTTAATTAAATAAGGAAAACTTCAATTTGAATTAATGTAAAAATATCTATATTTATGGAATATAATTAATAGAAAAATGAAAAACAACAGAAAGAATTCAAGGCGAAATTTTATTAAAAAAGGATTAGCAGCTTCTTCTATCATGATCGTTCCAAGAAACGTGCTTGGTGGGCCAGGCTTTATTGCGCCAAGTGATCAACTTAATCTTGCTGCCATTGGTTCAGGAGGTAAAGGTGCTAGTGATATTAGTAATGCCTCTGTAAGGGGAAGAGAAAGAGTAGTCGCTCTTTGTGATGTTGATTTTTCAGGAAGTGCTTCACGTACGGCCAAAAAATTTCCAAAAGCAAAACATTATGCTGATTATCGTGAAATGCTCGATAAAGAAAAGGATATAGATGCGGTAACTATCTCAACCCCAGATCACTTACACGGACCTGCTGCTGCATTTGCTATGCAACGAGGAAAGCATGTTTATGTTCAAAAGCCTATGACGCACAACATTAATGAAGCACGAATTCTCACAGAAATGGCACGTGATCAAAAAGTTGTTACTCAAATGGGGAATCAAGGTGGGTCAAATCCACTATTAAATATGGTCCAAAATTGGATTGATACTGATGCTGTCGGTGCAATTTCTGAAGTAAAAATATGGACTAATCGTCCTGTTTGGCCTCAAGGAATTTCCATGCCAAAACCAAACCCTAGCATGAAACCTGATGCCTTAAATTGGGATTTATGGCTAGGACCTGCAAAAGAAAAACCCTATACTCCTAACATGCATCCATTCAGCTGGCGTGGATGGTGGGATTATGGAACTGGAGCCCTAGGAGATGTTGGATGTCATCTTATAGACATTCCGTTCCGTACTTTAGGATTAAAGTATCCAACCTCTGCAGAATGTAGTGTTGGAAGTGTTTATTCTAAAATGTGGACGGCTGACTATCTTCCAGAAGGATGTCCTCCCTCGTCTTTAATTAGTATAAATTTTGGTGTAACAGAGAAAAGTAAATCACCTATCAAAATGAGCTGGAGCGATGGTGGAATTCGTCCCCCACACCCAGATATTATTCCTGCAAATAGTGATATTGGAGGAGATGATAGTGCTAATGGGGTTATGATGATTGGTGAGAAAGGTATTATTACTACCAACATTAACGACAGTTCACCTTTAATGCCAAAATTATACCGTTATGACGGTACTACAGAATTTGGCCCTGAAGTTGAAGAGATGATAGAACCAGAATATGGTCACCAGCGTAAATGGGTAGATGCATGTAAAGCTGGTTTTAATAGTAAGGAACATTTAGCTCTTACCTCCTCTTTTGATTATGCTGGTCCTATGACTGAAACTGTCTTAATGGGAAATTTAGCCATTAGAAGTTTTATGCTTCGTGAAGAAAAAGAAAATGGAAAAATGGATTATTATGCTCGTAAAAAGCTCCTTTGGGACGGTGAAAAAATGAGAATCACAAACCTAGATGCTGCAAATCAGTTTGTAACTCGAGATTATCGAGAAGGTTTTACTATGTAATAACTATTAAAATGTATACTAAAAAAATTCTGCCTTAATAGCAGGATTTTTTGTTGTTAGTCTGTTGTAATTTAAAATATGTCATAAAAGAAGTTCTAACTACTTAATTTAGACTACTTTTGCACCCAGAATACAATATATGACAACTTTTAAGTCCCTAGGACTCAACGCAGAACTTCTAAAAGCCGTTGAAAAGCTAGGATTCGAAACTCCAACGGATGTTCAAGACAAAGTAATTCCAATATTACTAGAACAAGACACAGATCTAGTTGCTTTAGCACAAACTGGTACTGGTAAAACTGCAGCATTTGGCTTTCCAATGCTCCAAAGAATTGACTCCACCCATAGAATGACACAGGGACTTATTTTATCTCCTACTCGAGAATTGTGTATCCAAATCACTAATGACATGGCGGATTATGGAAAAGCAATTAAAGGAGTAAATATTGTGGCTATCTATGGAGGTGCAAATATCCAAGAACAAGCAAACAAGATTAAAAGAGGAGCCCAAATTGTTGTTGCTACTCCTGGACGTTTAAAAGACATGATCAAGCGAAGACTTGTTGATATTAGTGCTATAAAATATTGTGTATTAGACGAGGCTGATGAAATGCTTAATATGGGCTTTTATGAAGACATAAAAGATATTTTAACGCACACGCCGAATGATAAAAATTCATGGCTTTTTTCAGCAACAATGCCTCCAGAGGTAAATAGAATTGCTAAAAAATTCATGAATAACCCCCAAGAAATTACTGTTGGGACTAAAAATTCAAGTGCTAAGAATATTGATCACCAATATTTTATTGTGCCTGGAAGAGAACGATATGCTGCTTTACGAGCAGTAGTTAGCATGAATACTGATATTTTTGGTGTTGTTTTTTGTCGTACAAAAATTGAAACTCAAAAAGTAGCTGACAAATTAATCCAAGACGGATATAAAGCAGCGGCTATTCACGGTGACTTGAGTCAAAACCAACGTGACATTGTAATGCAGTCTTTTCGAAAGAAAAGAATACAACTCCTGGTAGCTACCGATGTAGCAGCTCGAGGGATTGATGTAGATGATATTACTCATGTAATAAATTATCAACTTCCAGATGAAACTGAGGTTTACACTCACAGAAGTGGTCGTACGGGGAGGGCTGGAAAAAAAGGAACATCAATTATTTTTGTTACTAAATCTGACCGTAGAAAAATTAAGTCAATTGAAAACAAATTACAAACAAAACTTACAGAGATTCAAATGCCCTCTGCTGAAGAAGTATTTACCTCTAAAATAAATCACTGGATTGAGCAAGTTAAAACTACTCCTATTAAAAGTGATTTAAACAATCACTTATCCAAGGTGATAAATGCTTTTGAAGAGATATCAAAGGAAACATTAATTGAACTAATCTTGTCTAAAGAATTTAAATCTTTTGACATGCATCCAAAAGCCCTAGAATTCAGTGGAGAAGGACGTTCTGACAGAAATTCTAGACGCTCTGAAAGAGGTTCCGAAAGAGGCTTTGAAAGAAGTGATCGTAAGATAAATGCGCCAGAAGATAAAGACCGCTTTTTTATTAATGTTGGTGCCCGAGATCAATACGAATGGACCACACTAAAAGATTTTCTTCGATCCTTTTTGAGCTTAGAACAAGATGATGTGTTTCAAGTAGAAGTAATGAAGAATTTTTCATTTTTTTCCACCCACAAAAAACATAGAGATCAAGTTTTAAAGGCCTTTGATAATCTTATAATGGATGATCGAAAGGTAAGTGTTGAGCTAACTAAAAAAGGCAAAACATTTTCTCCCAAGAAAAATTTTAAAAAGAAAAAATTCAATTAAAATATTGAAGTGAATATTAATTTAATTTTTCTTTCAAATATTTCCTCAACTAACTAAATCGAATTGATTCTCAAGTGAAAGTGTACGATTTTTCTTTTGTGCTATTGTTATAACCTTCCATTGCATTTTTACCTTTATTTTGAGAAATAATATACTCAGTAGTATCTTTAATTTCAGCCTAATTTTGAACTAAAAAACCATTACCAAAAACGGTGAAAGAATCTGTATATATTTTCTCTCCAGCTTAATTATATTAAAGTTTATTATTTTTTTGAGCAAAAATTTCATGACCTAAAAAAAATATTTGATTATAAATTTAGTGAATTTGATTATTAGAATTAAATGAACAAAGTTTGTGAGTTATGAATAAGTAAGTGACTTTAAAAGTCGTATATTTTATATATATTCGATAAAAAATGGAGCTAATGGAAATGATACTTGCTTATTTTGAAACAATCCCAACTGCACATAGAAGTATAATTCTGGTAGGGGGTTTAACTCTTTTTTGGGCACTTGAAGGAGGCATTCCTTTAATGCATTTTGACTATAAAAAATGGAATCACGCACTTCCCAATTTATTTTTTACTGGAACAACTATTATTATAAATTTTATCCTAGCTTTTCTATTACTTAACACTTCTGACTGGACTGTAATTAATCAATTTGGAATTCTTAACTGGATTCCATCACTTCCGCTTTGGTTAGAAATATTAATTGGTGTTATGCTTTTGGATTTAATTGGTGCATATTTAGCTCATTGGGCAGAACATAAAATCAAACCATTATGGATGATTCACCTGGTACATCATAGTGATCACAAAGTAGATACAACCACCGCCAACAGGCACCATCCTTTAGAGAGTTTTGTTCGCTTTGGTTTTACACTGTTTGGTGTTTTTATTATCGGAACAGATATGGGTATTGTCATGATGTATCAATCGCTTTCTCTTATCTTATCTCAATTCAATCATGCTAACATTAAACTTCCAAAAAAAATTGATCTTATGATTAGTTATTTTTTAGTATCTCCAGATATGCATAAAACACACCATCATTACCGTCTTCCCTACACGGACTCAAACTTTGGAAATATTTTTTCTGTTTGGGATCATATCTTTGGAACCTTTTTACCATTTGATCGTAAAAAATTAATTTATGGAGTTGATGTTTTTTACGATGAAGAAGCTAACGGAAAATTAAGCACATTACTTAAACAGCCCTTCCAGCCTTATTCAAAACCTACATTATCTGATGAAAATAAAAGTTAAGAAAAAATTGTTGTTAATTTTTTAATGGGATGTGAACTTTGCGCTCCACTTTCCATATCTTTTAAAATAAAGGTTTGTTGACTCACCTCTTCTTCACCAATGAGAACAACTTTTTGAATATTTTTTTGATTCGCATAACCTAGTTGCTTTTTTAACTTTGCTTCTATAGGATATAATTCACATGATACATTTTGCTTCCTAAGCATTGAAACGCAAGAGTATGCAATAGTAGCTGCTTCTGAACCAAAATTAACAAATAATACCTCGGTTGTAATTAATAATTCTTTTGGAAAAAGATTTAAAGCTTCCATAACTAAATAAATTCTTTCAAAACCAAAAGAAACACCAATACCACTCATGTTTTTTAAACCAAAAGTGGATGTTAAATCGTCATAGCGCCCACCTCCTCCGATGGAGCCCATCTTAACAGTCTTAGGAGCACTTACCTCAACAATCATTCCTGTATAGTAATGCAAACCTCTAGCTAGGGTCAAATCGAAATCTAATAGAACTGTGGAAAGTGATGTATTCTTTAAATGTTCTAAAATAAATTCTAATTCTTGTATTCCTTCAAGGCCTTCGGGTTCTCCTGATAGAATATCCCTAAGTGTAGCTAACTGTTTTGAATTACTTCCTGCTATAGAAAGTAGCTTATCTAGTAATTCAATTGCATCTTCAGTAAATTCTTTTGCTACTAACTCTTTAAACACCCCTTCTTTTCCAATTTTATCAATTTTATCAAGGGCTACTGTAAAATCCGATAAACGCTCTTTAGCTCCAAGTTTTGAAACAATTCCAGCCAATATTTTTCGATGATTTATTTTCAAATGAACTCCTTCAATTTTTAAATCTGTAAAAGCCCTGTCATATAATGCTAAAACCTCAACCTCTTGCCATAAAGAACGATCACCAACTATATCTGCATCACATTGATAGAATTCCTGAAATCTTCCATGCTGTGGTCTGTCTGCTCGCCACACAGGCTGTATTTGGTAACGCCTAAATGGAAAGGATAAATCATTTTGATGTTGAGCGACGTAACGTGCAAATGGAACCGTTAAATCGTATCGTAAAGCTTTTTCAGAAAGAGAGCGTGAAAATTTTTGATAGTGTCCAGCAGTAAGCGCTTCTATATCTGCATTTTTAACTTTTTCTCCAGAGTTTAATAATTTAAAAACTAATCGATCTCCTTCCTCACCATAAACACCTGTAAGTGTTTCTAAACGCTCAAAAGAAGGGGTTTCTATAGGATGAAAACTAAATTGTTCAAATACATTTTGAAGAGTATTCTTTATATAATTTCTTTTAGAAATTTCTATTGATGAAAAATCTCGAGTTCCTTTTAATGTTGCTGGTTTAATTGCCATAATTAATAATGTAACGTAAATATCTTCTATTTTATCGAATTGGAAAAATAACTTTTTAGATGGTTAAAATATTGTCCATCAGAAAGAACAGCTCCCTTCTTTAAATAAGAATAAATAAATTCAGTACGGTTAGGCGTATAGATCTTGGAAGCATTAAATAGTGAAATAGAATCTGAGGATATGTTTTTAAGCATCCATTGAAAACCTTTAGAGGTGGATAAGTCTTGAACTCTATCTTCTGATTTAACTACTAAAGCATCAACACTATTTTTTTTGGTATGAAACAAAAAAAGTTGTGAGGGGGTACTGAATTCTAAATAATTACATTGATTCAAAATTTTATACCACACTAAGTCACTAAATTTATCTAGTAAAAAAGTAACCTTTTGAGGAAATTCGTCCTTAATTCGTTCCCATTTTTTTTTATCTATACTATTGCTTGCAAGGAATACAGAAAATTCTTCATGCATTTCATGAAATTGAGCTTCAGAAAGTCTATGGAATTTCATCCCCACATGTTTGGAATAAAAAAGCCCACATAAATGTGGGCTTATAAATAATTATGCTTTGGCTTTTGCTTTAGTATCTGGTATAATTTCAAACGGTAATTCAAAACTTACCTCACGATGTAATCGAATAGTCGCTTCATATTTACCTAAACGTTTGATAGTTTTTCCTGGTAAAGTAATAAATTTCTTATCTAACTCTAGAGATTTTGAGCTGATAGCTGAAGCAATATCAATATTAGATATGGATCCAAATAATTTGTCTCCAGAACCAACTTTGGAAGGTAACTTAATTTCAAGAGCCTTAATTTTCTCTGCTATTGCTTTAGCTTCGTCAATAATTGATTTTTCCTTAAACGCACGTTGCTTAAGATTCTCAGCAAGAACTTTGCGAGCAGAAACGGTAGCCATTACTCCCTTCCCTTTAGGGATAAGAAAGTTACGACCGTAACCGTTTTTTACACTCACAATTTCATCTTTAAATCCAAGATTTTGAACGTCTTCTTTTAATATTAATTCCATGATGAGTGTTTATTATTTTAACATATCAGCAACATAAGGCATTAAAGCCAAATGACGCGCTCTTTTAACGGCTACAGAAACTTTACGTTGATATTTCAACGAAGTACCTGTTAATCTTCTAGGTAAAATCTTACCCTGTTCATTTACAAACTTGATTAAAAAATCTGGGTCTTTGTAATCAATATGTTTAATACCTGAACGTTTAAAACGACAGTATTTTTTTTGAGTATTAGTGTCAATATTTAACGGTGTTAAATATCTGATTTCACCTTCTTTTTTTCCTGAGTTTTGTTCTTCTATCTTAGACATTACTTATGCTTTTGCTTTTGCTTTGTTCTTTTTTCTTCTTTTTTCGGCCCACACTAAAGCGTGCTTATCCAATTTAACCGTTAGATAACGCATAATGCGTTCGTCACGGCGAAATTCTACCTCTAAGGGTGTTATAGCCTCATTTGGCACAGCAAATTCAAAAAGATGATAGAAGCCACTTTTCTTATTCTCAATAGGATAAGCAAGTTTTTTAAGTCCCCAATTTTCTTGGCTTGTAATAGTACCTTTGTGGGACTTAATAAATTCTATAAACTTTTGAACTGCTTCCTCAATCTGAGTTTCAGAGAGAACGGGATTTAAAATGAAAACAGTTTCGTATTGGTTCATAACTTTAATTTTGATCGGCAAAAATAGAGTAATAAGTACAGTATACCAAATAAAGGCACATTTAAAATAACCTTTTTAATACATCTTAAAAAGACTCCTAGACCATATAAACCTTGATTAGAATTTTATACAAGGATTTTATTTAACTCATTTTTTTAAAAAATAATTCCGTAAGTCTATTACTCGATATCAATAGGGGTCTACATCAAAGTTTATTCTAGTACTCCTAAAGATGGCAATAGCTTGAAAACTTTTGTGAGTTCTTTCTAAAAGTTTTTTTAATTCTTTAGAAGGCAAATTATGATCAACCTTTACCAAGAGTTGTTTAATATATAAATTTCTTACCCTTGCAACTGCAGGAAAAACCGGACCTAAAACCGTTCCATTATATGATTGTTTTACCACATTTGAAAACCAATCAGAGGCCATATTTACAGTTTCGAATTGTCTGCTTTTAAATGTAATTCGAATCATTCTGTAATATGGAGGATATTTATATTCATATCGTTCTTTACGCTGACTTAGATATAAACTTTCATAATCATGATTAATTACCTGTTTTAATGTTGGATGTTCGGGTTGATAAGTTTGAATTAAAACCTGTCCTTTTTGATCAGATCGACCTGCCCTTCCAGCAACTTGACAGAGCATTTGATAACTTCTTTCATGTGCTCTAAAGTCAGGGAAATTTAATACATGATCTGCATTAATAACCCCTACCAATAACACATTTTTAAAATCTAAGCCCTTAACTACCATTTGTGTCCCCACAAGTATCTGAATATGCTCTTGCATAAAAGCCTCAATAATTCTATCAAACCCCCATTTACCACGAGTACTATCCCAGTCCATCCTTCCCACGTTAGTTTCGGGAAAAATTTCTTTGATTTGTTCTTCGATTTGTTGTGTACCAACTCCTTTGGTTGTTAAAGAAGGCATTCCACAAGCGTGACATTGAACGGGCATTGGTATATTATATCCACAATAATGGCACCGTAATTTTTGTTGTGTTTGATGGTAAGTAAGTGACACATCACATTGAACACATTGTGGAGAGTGACCGCAACTGGTACATTCAGATATGGGCGCATACCCACGTCGATTTTGAAATAAAATGACTTGTTTTCCGACAGATAAAGTTTCTTTAATTGCTTGAATTAATTGGCTTGAAAACATCCCTTTCATTTTTTTCTTTCGATGTGCCTCTTTCAAATCTATTAAATTGATTGCGGGAAGTGCAACCCCTCCATAGCGTTCGGTCAATGTGACCCAACCATACTTTTTATTTCTAACATTTTCTGCTGTTTCTAAAGAAGGAGTTGCAGATCCTAAAAGTACCTTAGCCTTCATTGAATTCGCTAAATATATAGCACAATCGCGAGCTTGATAGCGTGGTGCAGGATCAAATTGTTTATAAGAATTTTCATGTTCTTCATCTACAATCACTAACCCTAAAGATTGAAAGGGTAATAAAACAGCAGACCGTGCACCAACAATTACCTGACCCTTTCCTTTAGTATCAAGAACTTTCTGCCAGACCTCTGTTCGTTCATGAATTGAAAATTTGGAATGGTATACCTCCACTTGTGAGCCAAATCTTGCTACCAATCTATTCACGATTTGAGAAGTAAGTGATATTTCAGGTAATAGATATAGTACTTGCTTACCTTTTAATAATAGATCTTCAATCAGTTTTATATAAACCTCTGTTTTTCCAGAAGAAGTAACTCCCTCAAATAACACTACATTTTTATATTGAATGGCCGCTTTAATTTCGTCTAAAGCTATTTGCTGTGCTGTAGATAAAGTTTTTAATCCGATTTCATTTTGTGTTTTTCGAATCAAAAGACGGTGTTCTTCTTGGTGATTTTCTTCGAATATATTCTTATCCAAAAGAGCTTTAATATGTCCACTTGTTGCTCCTGTTTTGGCTTTTAAATCAGATACTTTTTTCCATTCTTTTATTGATTCTCTTTCAGAAAAAATTCCCATAATTAGGGCTAATTGTTTTGGTGCTTTCTGCAAGTGCTCAAAAAGAGTTTGTAATTTATCTTCTTGATGATACGATTCTGAAAGCTTAACATATCGAACTTTTTTTGGTTTAAACTTCTCTTCTAAACGCTGATGTATCTGAGCAACACCTTCTTTAAGCATCCCCAAAACCAATGTCATTACTTGTTTACGGTCTGTTATCTGACTGATTTCATCCAATGTAAGAGATTGTTTTTGAAGAGCCTCATATACTAAATATTGAGCGTCAGAAAGAATCGCCAATTGTTCCTCGGAAGCCTCACATTTCACCAACAAGGTCTCACTTTCAATCATAAGTGCCGCAGGTAAACAAGCGCGCATTATTTCCCCTTGAGTACACATATAATAAGTAGCCATCCATTTCCAAAAATCTAGTTGAAAAGGAGTAACCGTCGCCACCTTATCTAAAATCGTGACTATAGATTTAGCCTCATATGTCTGGGGAGCTACATTATGCACTTTTATGACTAAGGCCGTATATATTTTTCTTTTTCCGAAAGGAACAGCCACTCTATACCCTGGACCTAGATTTTTTAAGTGAGCTGTTTTTATTTTATAAGTGTAGGGTTTTGGCAAAGCCAGAGGAAGGATTACGTCTAAAAAACTATTAGAAATTACTTCTACTTCATTATTCATTTGGACTTAATTTTGGCTCTCTCTTAAATCGAGTTAAGGTTGCATTGAGTTCAAAGCCTAAAAGAAGAATATTTGAATTCATCCAGATATAAAGAAGAAAAATTAAAAGAGCACCAATGGATCCATAGAGTTGATTGTAGGTTGCAAAATTATCAATATAAATACCAAAACCATAAGTAGTTAAAAAAAATAATAATGTAGTCATCAAAGCACCTGGAGAGAAAAAACGAATTTTTCGTCCCTCTATTGTTCCAAAAAAGTAAAGAATACTGACGGTCAGATAAGCAAAGAGACCAAAAAAGGCGAACTGACCCATTCGAGTTAATCTAATTTCAGATGGGACTAAAGATTCAAGATTGTTTAGAATATAAAATTCAAAATAAAAAAAGATAATAACCGCAAATAAAGAGAGGAAAGCAAGCAAGATACTTACCCCAACAGAAAGAAGGTATTGGCGAAAAAAATTCCTTGAAAAAGCAACATGATACGAAACCTCAAAGCTTCCAAAAATAGCAGAAACACCGTTAGCAGAAAGAAAAATTGAAAGTAAAAAAACTGAAGAAAGTAGTCCGCCACGTGGTTTGTTTTTTATATCGTCAAAAATACTTGTAAAAAATGTTTGTGTCTCTGAGGGAAGAAATAATTCAATGTAACTTAAAAAAGTTTGATCAAAGTCATCAATCTTGATAAAAGGAATCATATCGACAAAAGGAATCAAATTAAGAATAAACAACAGAAAAGGAAATAAGGCCATAAAAAAGCTAAAAGAAATACTACCGGCCCTATAAGAAAGAGCTCCTTCGATAATTCCCTTAAAATACATCTCGAATAAATCATAAATAGAAAATCCGTGAAAACCAGGGAGTTTTATGGCTTTCAAAAAAACTATAATTGATTTAATCACAGGATTTTGAATGATTTTTGACATCAAGTCATTAATTTATCTTTTACAAAGATAAACCGCTAAATCATATGAGGATATAAATCCCTAAAAAATCCTAAGGCTTCGTATCTTTGTATAATGGAAATTCAATTGCTATGTATTGGAAAAACAGATCATTCTTTTTGGGCATCTGCTGTTGATGATTATGCGAAACGTTTAAAACATTATATTAAATTTTCAATACTTTATCTACCTAATGCTAAAGCCAAAAAGAAGATAAACTCTGAAGAAATTAAAAATGAAGAAGCTCGACTTATTACACAAAAAATAAAAGTGGAAGATGTCGTTTATTTGTTAGATGAAAAAGGAAAATCATACACTTCAACTGGATTTTCAAAACAGATTGAACAACATATGATCATAAGTACTAAAAGAATTATTTTTATTATTGGTGGTGCTTATGGTTTTTCTGACCAACTATATAAAAAATATCCAAAGCTTATGTGTTTATCGGAAATGACTTTTTCACACCAAATGGTACGCTTATTTTTTTGTGAACAACTATACAGGACTTTTACTATTATAAATAACCATCCTTATCACAACAACTAGATTATAAATGAAATTAATTTTTGCTACCCATAATCAATACAAAGTAGAAGAACTTAAAAAGCTTTTACCTTCAAATATTTCAATACTTAGCTTGACCGATATTAATTGTTACGAAGAAATTGAGGAAACAGGAACTACTCTTGAAGAAAATGCCAAATTAAAAGCAAACTTTATAAAATATAAATATGGTTTAGATTGCTTTGCAGATGATTCTGGATTAGAGGTGGATGCTTTGGGTGGATCGCCGGGCGTATACTCAGCCAGATACGCTGGTGATGAAAAAAATAATGAAGATAACATCAAGAAAATATGGAAAGAACTTAGAGATAAAGACTCAACAAAAGCTCAGTTCAGAACCGTTATAGCTGCTTCATTTGGCTCTAAGATCTCTATTTATGAAGGAAAAGTAATTGGGAATTTGATTTTTGAAAAACGTGGTAATCATGGTTTTGGCTATGATCCAATATTCATCCCAGAGGGATATACGAAAACATTTGCGGAATTGGGCGATGCTGTAAAGAATAAAATTAGTCATCGGGCATTGGCTACCCAAAAATTTTTGGTGGAGCTACCAATTAATTTAAAATTATAATAATATTAAGGGTCTTAGTGCTAATATTTATACCAATTTTTATTTAATTTTATAACATGGAAAAGATTTGGGTTGCTTTTTTTTTACTGGTATTTTATAATTCCATAGGTCAAGAAACTTTTAGTGCACGAGTAGAAAACGAAACAACAGGTTTGCCAATGCCAAGTGTTCATGTTTTAAATTTAACACAGGTAATTGGAACGATAACAAATCAAAAGGGAAATTTTGATATTGAAGTAAAAACAAAGGATACATTATACCTGTCTTACCTTGGATACAAACCTCTTAAAATAGCCGTAACCAATGACATGCTGAAGTTTGGAAATGCTAGCTTTAAAATGACTGAGTTGGCATTTGCTTTAGAAGAAATCATTATACGACCATACAAGCTAACTGGATACCTTGATATTGATGTCAGAAACGTCCCTATTAATACAGCTCGTAGGTATAGTATTTCAGGGTTACCTAATAGAGGTTATGAATCAGGATCAAGAAATCCAAGTGCTATTTCAAAAGTTTTAGGAAACGTTTTTAATCCCGCTGATTTCCTTCATAATCTTTTCGGTAAAAATCCTGCACAAATGAGGAAACTCAAAAAAATGCGGGAGGATAATGAAATTAATAATCTTTTAGCTTCAAAATTCGATCGCCAAGTTTTGATGCAACTTTTAGGACTAAAAAGAATTGATATTGATGAAATATTAAGAAATTGTAATTATTCTGATGCATTTATAAAAGAAGGAAATGACCTTCAAATTCTTGAGGGTATTAGTAAATGTTATGAAGAATATAAAATTTTTCAACTCTAAACATTCTTTTAAGAAATTTATTAACTCATTTCAATACCTTAGTCTTCAAAAAAAACCTTTTGTAAAGAAGTATATCCATCAAAGAGAACCGTTTTTAAAATTAATTTCATCTCCTCTTATTTTCAACGTATCTTTGCTATACTAATAAAATAACATGTTACTTACCGCACTTAACGCTATATCTCCAATTGATGGTCGGTACCGATCTAAAACAAAATCACTTGCTGGCTATTTCTCCGAAGAAGCACTAATAAAATATCGTGTTCAAATTGAAATTGAGTACTTCATAGAGCTATGTAAATTACCTCTTCCCCAATTAGCTGACTTTAACCCCTCACTTTTTGAGGAATTACGTAGTATTTATTTACACTTTAGTTCAGAAGATGCCTTAGATATTAAAGAGATTGAAGGTACTACTAATCATGACGTTAAGGCGGTAGAATATTTTATCAAAAAAGAATTTGATAAACTTGAACTTCAACCTTACAAAGAATTTATTCATTTTGGGTTAACATCACAGGACATTAACAATACGGCAATACCACTGTCCATTAAAAATGCAGTAACTGAAATATACCTTCCCCTTTTGGATGAACTAATTGTTCAATTAGATGGATTAGTTATTGAATATAAGGACATTCCTTTATTAGCTAGAACACATGGTCAACCAGCATCTCCCACTCGCCTTGGAAAAGAAGTTGATGTTTTTTCAGAACGATTGAAAAGACAAAAAAAAATGTTGTTATCACTTCATTTTGGAGCAAAATTTTCTGGTGCTACTGGTAATTTTAATGCACATAAAGTAGCTTATCCTGATTATGATTGGAAAGCCTTTGGAACACATTTTGTAGAAAAAATATTAGGCTTAAACTACTCCTTCCCTACCACACAGATTGAACATTACGATTCGTTTGCTGCTTTGTGTGATAATATGAAGCGGATTAATACTATTATCATAGACTTAAACAGAGATCTATGGCAGTATATTTCTATGGATTACTTTAAACAAAAAATTAATGCCAATGAAGTAGGTTCATCTGCTATGCCTCACAAAGTAAATCCTATAGATTTTGAAAATTCAGAAGGTAATTTAAGTATGGCCAACGCAATATTTGAATTTTTAGCAGCAAAACTTCCTATTTCAAGACTACAACGTGATCTTACTGATAGTACTGTGCTAAGAAATGTTGGGGTTCCTTTTGGACATACTCTTATTGGATTTCAATCTACTCAAAAAGGTTTAGGGAAATTATTAGTGAATACTACTAAAATCGAAGATGATCTTAATGCAAATTGGGCTGTGGTTGCAGAGGCTATACAAACTATTTTAAGGAAAGAAGGCTATCCAAATCCTTATGAAGCACTAAAAGAACTTACCCGGACTAATACGGCCATTAATAGAGATGCAATTCAACAATTTATTGGAAATCTTGAAATAGATGAAAACTTAAAATCTCAGCTTAAAACAATTACTCCTTTTAATTATACTGGAATTTAATCTTTCTTTTCAACAGAAAACAATCCTTCCATAGATCCAAAAGAAAATTTTAGTTGTTGTTTAAATAAATTTGGGTCAACTTTTTTTGCTAAAGTTACTAAAGAGGCCGGATTAACATCACTGCCTAAAATTCTTAGTACTCCGAAACCTTTTTCTCCCATTTTTAAAAATATAACTCCTTCCTCTATTGCTTCAGTTGTTCCCTCAAATAGAAAAGTTCCTTCCACTTTTTCAAAAGCTTTGAAATTCATTAAATGTTGGTAACGTTCTTGATCAAGAATTTCCGATATCACAACTAACTCCTTTTGATATTTTTCGATTTGATGTTCTTTAGGGCGAAAAAGCAACAAATTAAGCTTATCAATACTAGAGACAGTCAACTGATCATCTTCGGATAAGTTTTGTTTAAAAAGACTTTCTAATTCAAAAGGGACATTGACAATTAAAAAGGAAGCATCTTCCATTTTGTCAACATAATATGACTGAAGGCTGACTTTTTTACTACATGATGATGTTACTATACCTAGAATTAATAGAATCCATAATAGTGATATCTTTTTCATTTATGATGATTTATTAGGTTTGATAGTTATAGTGGCAGAAGCTGATAATCCAGGAGCAACACCAGAAGCTTTTCTTAATTGTTTTCCACCAGGAAGGCTCATCTGATCGGTAAGTTTTGAAATTTGCTTTAAATCAATATCACCCTCAATTAACAATATTATAGTTTCTACCGTACGTTCACCAAGGGGTGAATCTTTTATGATTTCTGGATTAACACCATTTACATACATGATTAATTTTTCAACACGATCATCTGACTTTCCATTTTTTACGTAAAACGCAACATCTGCATCCGCATCTTTAATGGTCATGAGTTCTTCTAAATCTTTTGAAGAAAGCTGTTCCGCTGCCCATTTTGACATTGCAGCAGTAACTTCATCATTCCCTGAAATAAGAACTTTAAAATTCTCTATACTTGAAACCATATCTATATATTCTTGTGCTTCAGGATCATCTAAACTAACACTCAATTGCCCCAGCATTTTAAACATTTTAGGACTTATTGAGACTAGCGAAACATCATCATAGTCCGCAAAACGTTCAAAAATGGATTGCCCTTTTACCGATAAGCTTAACATAAACCCAATTAATACAAGTAATAGATTTTTCATGATTATTTATTTAATATTTTTTGTGACGTTAAATTCCAATAATTTAAATAAGTAACTTTTTCAGTTCCTTTATTTAATAGATTTGAAACCATTTTCATGTTTGTTTTAAATTGCTGAAAGGTAAGTTCAACTTCAGCATTATTTTTAATAATTGGTTTTTGCTCAGATAAAGTATTTAGTTGAATAGAAAGTACAACTGCTATTAAAGCTGCTGCAGCCATCCATGGCTTAAAAAATATAAATTTTCTTTTTGTAGAAACAGGAAATTGAACTGTTTTAGCATGATCAAAATATCGAAAAAGCATTCGATAAGACTCCCAATTTTCAGGAATGATTTGTGTGGATTTAAAATAATTAGATAAATATTTTTCCTCCGAAAGGGACGTTTTTCCTTCTAAATACTTTTCTAATAAAGCTTTATTTTTTTTAGATTCCATGATTTTGTATTTCTAAAAATTGTTTTCTTAATTTTTTTCTGGCTCTAGATAAATATACCCGAACTGTTCCTTCTGGTAATTCTAAAATAGTAGCAATTTGATTAAAATCGTATTGTTCTATTTCTCTTAATTGAATGATCATTCGCTCCTTATAAGGGAGCTGATCTATCAAATTTATTGCAAGACTTAACTCGTCTTTAGTATCCATTTGTTTTTCTAGTGATGAAGAATCAGGGAAAGGTATGCGTTCATCTAGAGAAATTGAGTTTGCTTGCTTAGATTTCAAACGATCTAAACAATAATTTTTCGCCATTGTTATCGAATAAGCTTCAACACTTTTAAAACTATTTCGTTTTTCTGGGTCAATGTTCCATAATTTTAAGATCACCTCCTGTGTAGCATCTTCAGCTTCTTGATGTGAAACTAAAATTCGTTTTGTAATGCGAAATATTTTATCACGCATTACTTGAATTTGATCTATAAATATTTTATCAGCAATGAACTGCACATTTTAATTTTAATAATATATAGACGAATTTAACGCCTATTTTGTTACACAATTAAAAAAAACAATGTAAAGTCAATACTTTTCAATAAATTTGAGTGTTTATTTGTATTAAATATTCTACCTCATGATGTATAAACATCTGAAATTAGTGACTACTATTTTTTTATCCTTGTCCTTACTTGTGTTCACTGTTCAGGGATGCAAAAAAGACCCTATAGATTCAGAAGATTCCTCACTCAGTTCCAATGGAGATGCTGATGATAATATCATAAGCCTTGAAGGGGACTTACAAATAAGTGATTTCGTGTGGAAAGGGTTAAATGAATTTTATTATTGGCAAGAAGAAGTTAATGTTCTTTCTGACACTTTACTTCAAGATTCAAAAGCGTATGCACAATATATTAATAACAATTTGGTGCCTGAAACTTTTTTTGAATCTTTAAAACATCCCGACGATCGCTTTAGTTGGATTCAAGACGATTATTTAGAGCTGGAAAATAGTCTACAAGGTATTGTTTCTTCAAATGGAGTTGAGTTTGGATTACTATTGGCTTGTGAAAATTGCAATGAGGTAATCGGTTTTGTTAAATATATTCTAGAAGGATCTGATGCTTCAGAAAAAAATATTCAACGTGGAGATTTCTTTAATGGTGTTAATGGTACAATCCTAACTGTAAGTAATTATAGAGATTTGTTGTTTAACGAGGACTTAACCTACTCCCTGAATATGGTTTCTGTCCAAAACGGCATCATATCAAATAATGGTAATGGTGTGGTTGTTGAATTAACTAAAGAAGAAAATTTTGAAACTAATCCGATACAAGTTTCAAAAATAATTACAACAGATGCTGGAAATATAGGTTATCTAATGTACAATCAATTTGTAGCCAATAAAAGCAGTGCTTTAAATCAAATTTTTGCTGATTTTAATGCAAATGGGATAATTGACTTAGTAATTGATTTACGATATAATGGTGGTGGGTCTGTTCGAAATTGTGTTGAACTTGCCAGTATGATTACTGGACAATTTACTAATCAAATATTTTCCAATGAACAATGGAACTCAAAACTAGAGAAGTATTTAAAAGAAAATTTTGGTTCTGAAAGTCAGATAAATCGTTTTGTTGGTTCTCTTTCTGACGGTGAAACTATTAATTCATTACAGTTAAATAGAGTTTTTGTTTTGACAACTTCAGAATCTGCCTCCGCAAGTGAGCTATTGATTAATGGTCTTGCACCACTAATTGAAGTCATCCAAATTGGGGAGCAAACAGTAGGTAAAAATGTAGGATCAATAACTGTTTATGATTATATAGATAATGATGGCACACGAAATCCTGATCACCGCTATGCTATGCAGCCCATTGTCCTGAAAATTGCAAATAGTTTAGGCTTTGCTGATTATGCTGAAGGTTTAGAGCCCTCAACTTTAATAGAAGAAGATTTACAAAATATGGGAACCCTTGGAGACGAAAACGAACCCTTCTTAGCGACTGTATTGAATTTAATTGAGGGTACAACAGATAAATACAACATTCCTAAGGCACTGTTATCTAGGAAGTTTCTTATTGAAGATCCTCAACTATTAAAACGTCAGCGTATGTTTTTAGATAAAATAATCCCTCAAAGTTTTATTGAAAAGAATAACTAAGACCCGCTATTAGATTTCGTCCGCGGGTACTATATCCTTCAATTTCAATGTACTTAGCGTTAAACAGATTAATAGCATGAATAAAAATACTTAATTGTGTTTCTTTAACATTATGGCGAACACTGAAATTTACTAGTTCATATCTATTTAATATTGTTTCATTATCTAAACCTAAGCGTTTCCCTAAAGCTTGTAAACGTAAACTCATAAATAAATGATTTGAAACATCATATGATAATTCTGTTTGAGAAGAAAATCTAGGTAAATATCTTAAATCTCCTTTTTCTGTTTCTATTAAAGTTATATTCTGATTGAATTTTAACTTTGAAGTAATCAGACCTAAAAGTTGGAACTCTAAACCGTTATAGGTAATATCTTCGTCAGAATTTTCATACCTGTAAGAAGAAAGATTATATAATAATGAAGGAGTTTCATTTCGTTGAAAATAGTTAGCTGACCAATCCCATCCAGCATAATTTATCACAAAACCCATTTCCAAAGAATGATTTTCTTCCGGTTTAAGATTCTCGTTACCTGAATAAATATCATATAACTGATATAAACTGGGTGCAATAAAAGCAGAGCTTAAAGCTGTTAAAATTTTTACAGATAATTTTTTGGTTTTGACAAAGGTGTAAGATGGATTAATACTGTAAGTTAAATTATTCCCATATGTGCTATGTCCATTTAAACGGCCTCCCAGATTTAGTCTAAAACTAGAGTTTGGAACAACTACTACATTTGCGAAAATATCCTTTTGAGTGGAGTTTTGATTAGAAATATTATGTATAAAATTGTGTTGAAATAATGCTCCAATAACCGTAAAAAACTTATCACCAAAGGCAAATTTATTAAATATTTCAATCTGAGTATTTTCTGATGATGTTTGAAATGGATAGTCACTTTTAAAATCGCGGTTTACTTTTTGATACCCTGCTTTTAATGTAACATTTCCATTCTTGTATTGATAACTTGGATTAAAGTAAAAACGGTCCATAGTAGTTATGAATTGAAACGGTGCATCTTCAAGTGGAAAACTATTATCGTAAGCAGTATTAATTTCAGATCCATCATACCCAACGTTAAGTCTAAAATCTTTTCCAGATGTATAAAATAATGATGTACCAAAATTTGTGTGAGAAAAAGGATCTTTTTCTGGGCCAATTACAGCACTCATACCATCTGTTGCGTGATTTGAAATATAAGCTTTTGCACTAATTTTTTCTCCTCCATGATTTATTTGAATTGCATTTTTAAAAAAATTGAGATTACGCTCAGAATTTTGATCGCTGTCAGAACCTAGAGTACTTTGAATACTGACATTAAATCCAGACTCAGCCTTTTTAGTTTGTATATTGATTACGCCCGTAGCTGCTGAGCTTCCGTATAAAGAACTAGAAGCACCTTTTAAAACTTCAATTGACTCTATTTGATCGAGGCTCAAGAAATTGATATTAAAATCATTGTCAATTCTTGAGGGGTCTGAAACTCGAATTCCATCAACTAAAATCAAAACCTGACGGTTTCGTCCTCCTCTAAGGGAAATCGTTTTATTCTGTCCTGCATATGTGTGGGCACCTAAAATTTCAATTCCAGCATAGCGCTTTAGTAACGAGCTAAGACCTAAGCCTTGAAAATTAGAAATAGTTTTTGAATTAATTTTTATAATAGGCTTCCCTGATTGTGAACGTTTAAAAGGAAAACGGGAATCGCTTACTACAACTTCTTCGAGTTTTTTTGCAGGTGTATTCTGAGAGAGAGAATCTACCACTCTATTGTGTTGGCCAAACATGGCAACACTTAACAATGGCAAAAACCATTGTGTTTTTTTCAATAAAAGCATTTATATAAATTTAAAAATATGTTTTAGATACTTTGTTCCCGAAGTTTAAAACAGGTTAATACTAAAGGCAGGTCTCCTGACTTACATCTTTAAACTACCTTCCCATCAAAAAGTGACAGTGGCTAAAGAAGTGTTTAAAGTATCCTTTTGGGACTAAGTGAACAGTTGCGGGTACAGTTTTGGATTTTAACCAAATTCCCTTTTGATCTTTATTAAAAGAACCTTCAGTGTAAAGATAAGTACTATTTAATAGGTATAAAAGATGATTTTATAAATTTTTTGTAAGAAAACTGTAATACAGAAGTATAAAATAAATCGCCCATCAATGAATTTACAAAGAAAGGAATAGCCAAAATAAAGCAGCTAATAAAACCTGCCCAATTAAGTGGGTAATAAAAATACCAAACTCCTAAGTTACTAAGAATAAAAAATAATGAAGAAGCTACAACGACAGTTCCCAAGGAAATAGATTTGGCTCTAAAACCTAACATTGATATCATTACAAAAGAAAGATATATAATTGGCATTAAAGAGTGGATCCCTAGGTAAAGATCAGTAACAAACATACAGAAAATAGGAATAAATAGTGCTAAACGCTTATTAACAAAATGATGACCTGTAAAAAGTGCTATGCCAGTTATGGGAGCAAAATTAGGAGGATGAGGTAATAACCTTGTGCACAAAGCTAGTATCACAAGTCCAAAAACAGCTTTCAATTCTACTTTATTCATTTCAATTAATGTTTTCTGTAAATTTAATTATTTCGTTAAATACATTTTTCGTCTAGCGTATAAATCATAAAACGTGTCTTCTTTTAGACTATCTATAAAAAGAATACTTTCCCCAGTACTTTTCATCTCAGGACCTAATTGCTTGTTAACATTTGGAAATTTATCAAAAGAGAACACGGGTTGTTTTATAGCATAGCCTTGTAGTTGAGGGTTAAACTTAAAATCAGTTACTTTCTTTTCACCCAACATTACTTTAGTTGCATAATTGACATAGGGCTCTTTGTAGGCTTTTGCAATAAAAGGAACCGTTCTAGATGCTCTTGGATTGGCCTCAATAACATAAACCTTATCATCTTTTACAGCATATTGAATGTTAATCAATCCAACAGTATTAAGCGCAAGAGCAATTTTATGGGTATGATCTTTTATTTGTTGTAAAATAAATTCTCCTAAATTAAATACAGGTAACATTGCATTTGAATCACCAGAATGAATCCCACAAGGCTCAATATGCTCCATAATTCCAATGATATAAACATTTTCACCGTCACAAATAGCATCTGCTTCACACTCAATTGCACCGTCTAAATAATGGTCTAAAAGAAGCTTATTATTTGGTATTTTCTGAAGTAAATCCACTACATGAGCTTCCAAATCCTCTTTGTTAATAACAATTTTCATTCCTTGACCACCTAATACATAAGAAGGACGAACCAAAATAGGAAAGTCTAAATCATCTGCTAATTCTAGTGCTTGTTCAGCAGTCTGTGCAACACCAAAGTCTGGATAAGGAATGTTATTTTCTTTTAAAAGATTAGAAAAACTACCCCGATCTTCTGCTAAGTCAAGTGCTTTATAGCTTGTTCCTAAAATTTTTATACCATATCGGTCTAATTTTTCAGCAAGTTTAAGAGCAGTTTGTCCTCCTAACTGAACAATAACACCCTCTGGTTTTTCATGTTGAATAATGTCATAAATATGTTCCCAAAAAACAGGCTCGAAATATAGCTTATCGGCTATGTCAAAATCAGTAGATACTGTTTCTGGGTTACAATTAATCATGATAGTCTCATAACCACATTCACTCGCTGCTAAAACACCATGAACACAACAATAGTCAAATTCAATCCCTTGTCCAATTCGGTTGGGTCCAGAGCCTAAAACTACAATTTTTTTACGCTCAGATGATTTACTCTCATTTTCCGAATAGGGAATACCTCCTTCTTTTTGAATTTGTGCTTCAAAAGTGGAATAATAATAAGGTGTTTTTGCGGAAAATTCAGCTGCACAAGTATCTACTAATTTATACACACGCTGAATTCCTAATTCAATTCTTTTAGCATGAACCTTGCTTTCTAAACATTTTAACATGTGAGCAACTTGGCGATCTGCAAAACCTTTTTGTTTAGCTTCTAGCAGTAGAGGCTTATCAATTGAATCAATCGATAATTTAGAAATCTCTTTTTCTAATAAATATAATTCTTCATATTGCTTAAGAAACCACATATCAATTTTCGTGATTTCATGAATTGTTTTTAAGGGTATTCCAATTGAAATAGCATCATAAATAACAAATACTCGATCCCAACTTGCGAAGGTTAATTTTTCGATAATTTGATCGTAATCTTTTAATCCTTTTCCATCAGCGCCCAAACCATTTCGCTTTACCTCAAGCGACTGCGTTGCTTTATGAAGTGCTTCTTGAAAAGAACGCCCAATTCCCATAACCTCTCCTACCGATTTCATTTGAAGTCCAAGGGTACGATCTGAACCTTCAAATTTATCGAAGTTCCATCTTGGAATTTTTACAATAACATAATCTAATGTAGGTTCAAAAAGTGCAGAAGTAGATTTAGTGATTTGATTTTCTAATTCGTCTAGGGTGTACCCTATGGCAAGTTTTGCAGCAATTTTTGCAATAGGATACCCTGTTGCTTTTGATGCTAAAGCTGAAGAACGAGAAACTCTAGGATTAATTTCAATCGCGATAATATCTTCTTTTTCGTCTGCACTCACCGCAAACTGTACATTACAGCCTCCTGAAAAATCACCAATACTTCTCATCATTTTAATTGCCATATCACGCATACGTTGAAAAGTCTTATCAGAAAGTGTCATCGCAGGGGCTACCGTAATTGAATCACCTGTATGGATACCCATAGGATCCATATTTTCAATGGTACAAATAATAACGATATTGTCATTTCTATCTCGCAATAACTCAAGTTCATACTCCTTCCAACCAACTAATGCCTTGTCAATTAGGACTTCATGGATCGGAGAAGCTTCTAAACCTCTAGTTAACAGCTCACTAAAGTCTTCTTCTTTATGAACAAAAGAAGCACCAGAACCACCCAATGTAAAGGAAGGACGAATTACTAGAGGAAAACCAAACTTCTGAGCAATTTCTTTTCCTTTTAACATTGAATTTGCTGTCTCTGCAGGTGCTACTGGAATGTCAATTGTTTTTAACAATTTTTTAAACTTATCACGATCTTCTGTAATTTGAATCGCGTCAATATCTACTCCAATAATTTTTACATTAAAATCTTTCCAGATTCCCTTATCATCTGCTTCAATACATAAATTTAGAGCAGTCTGACCACCCATTGTTGGCAATACAGCATCTACGTCATGATTCTTTAATATTTCAACAATAGATTTTGTGTTAAGCGGCTTTAAATAAACATGATCTGCCATCGTTGGATCTGTCATAATAGTTGCCGGATTTGAATTAATCAAAACAGTTTTTATTCCATCTTCTCTTAAAGACCTTAATGCTTGAGTACCAGAATAATCAAATTCACATGCCTGTCCAATTACAATGGGTCCAGAACCAATAATTAAAATAGTTTTTATAGAGTCTACTTTTGGCATAGCTAATAATTATAGTTTATGAATATAAAAAAAAGGTGTTACTTTCAAGAAAGTAACACCTTTAATATGGTTAATTAATACCATTATTTTTTGTGACGAGGTTCAGAAGATACAGATATTTTCTTTCTGCCTTTAGCTCTTCTCGCAGCTAACACCTTACGGCCATTGGCAGAGGCCATACGTTCACGAAAACCGTGTTTATTTCTTCGTTTTCTTCTAGAGGGTTGAAATGTTCTTTTCATAATATATTGCTCTGGATAATTGTTCCTAAAAGCCGGGCAAATATACAATAACTTTTTTGTCTTTCAAAGATGATAATAAACATTTCAAGAATGATTTTTTTATCTTTGAAAAAAATCAAAATCATGTTTCCTAAAGTTTTAAAAATTATTCTTGCCCTATTATCAATAAGTTATGGTATTTACCAAATCATAGATGACTACATCGGCAATGGCGTTATGTTTATTTTGCTCGCGGGAATGTTTATCCTTCTTTATTTTAAAAATGAACTTATTTTTCTTTCATTCCTTAGATTACGTAAACAAGATTTTGAAGGGACTGAAAAATGGTTAATTCGGATTCCTAATATAAAACGAAACCTTGTTAGGAAACAACAGGGCTACTATAATTACTTAATGGGAATTATTCAGTCACAGAAAAATCTCACCAAAGCGGAAAAATATTTTAAAGCGGCACTAAAACTTGGTCTATCTATGAACCATGATTTAGCAATGGCAAAAATGAGTTTAGCAGGAATTTATCTTCAGAAAAGAAGAAAAAGAGAGGCGCAACAATTCTTAACAGAAGCTAAAAAATTGGATACACAGGGAATGCTAACGGGTCAGATAAAAATGATGCAGCAGCAAATGAAGAAAATTTAGTAGTAACCCTCTTCTGGAATTGAAATTTCATAAAATTTCCTAGACCTATTGTTTAAGTGATTTTCAATTAACCATTTATTATGCGTTTTTAATATTTTATAATTTATTTTTTGCGCCTTAGAAAAAGCCGCTAAATTTCCAATGGCAGTATCCAATCCTATTTTCCTTAATGGAATGGGCGTATATAAATCTTCTTTTGAAAAAACAAACCCATAACGATCTGGATGCGACATGATTTCCTTAACTGCTAAAATTCTAAATATATAGCGGTTTGTTTCATTATTTAATAATAAATCATAATAATTATCTGCCAATTGTTTCTTTAATAAACGACTGATGCCAGACATTCCCCTATTATAAGAAGCAGCGGCTAGAGTCCACGACCCTAGACGTTTTTTGGCTTTGATAAGATAACTAGAGGCCACTCTTGTTGATTTTTCAAGATGGTAGCGCTCGTCAACATTCGCATTAACTTCAAGACCATATTCACGTCCTGTATTAGGCATTATCTGCCAAAAACCTTTAGCGCCTTTTGGAGATCTCGCATTTTCCAGGGCACTTTCAATAACAGCTAAATATTTAAAATCATCTGGAATACCCTCTTCTTCTAATATCTTTTCTATTAAGGGAAAATATTTATTTGCTCGTTTCAACAGCAACAACATATTTGATTGCCAATAGGTATTCACTAAAAGCTCTTTATCAAATCTTTCTTTTATATCTGGAAATTCTATTGGAACTACTTCACCAGCAAAATCTATGATTTCAGGTAATTTTAATGCAAATACTTTTGATGATTGTCCCTCGTCATTATCTTTAAAAGCAGTTGACCTATCAGAATGAATTTGTGTAGCACTTAATAAAAAAAGTGAAAAAGCTAAAAAGTATATCGATCTAAACTTCATTGAAATAGTTTTATAAATTAATGATACAATTTACTTAATCTTTAAGTAAAATCTTTGATAATTCTTTGTTAAACCAATGTGCTTGAGTAATAATTGCAGCATGCCCTCCTTTTATTTTAATAAAGGGATGAGATAGATTTTTAATTGGAAAAACAGTATCCTTTTCACCATGAATATGAATAATATTTTTCAATACCTCGGTTTTATCCCAATTCACCAAGGAGTCTATAGCCCAACTTAAATAATCTGGATTTCGCTCTGATAAATATTTCTGGTAAAGTACTAGACGTTTTTTAATCCCTTCTCCAAAAACAAAAAGAGATAAATTATCCAAATTATTTATCCACTGCATTGGTAATAATTTATGTGCATTTGTTTTTTTTGCCATTTTCATTGACAATGGTAGCTCATCTTTTGATTTAATACTTGAAACAATTATAACCTGACAACCCGGAAGGTGTTTTGACATTTCCTGAACCAATACCCCTCCAAATGAAACTCCTAATAAAACAGGATTGGCATGAGTAACACGCTCACACATTCGAATCGCATAATCAGTCAATGGTTCATGTTTTAACGGGGTTATCCAGCTAAGTAAATGAATTTCAAAAGGTTTCGGTAAACTAATAAATTCGAAGATTTTAGGGCTTGCCGCCATCCCTGGCATACAATAAAGATTAACTATTTTCATATTTGATCATTATTTTAAAGTGGTTGATCTTAAAATATCGTATTTTTACACCCTTCTTAGAATACTAGATTATCATGTATTTTTAAATTTAACTAATTCTTCCAATCATGAATGAGCTTACTTTGGTTAATAATGAGTTTTTAAGACAATTTGAAATTGAAATTGAACAAAAATTAGCTCGTATTGAATATTCTGAACAAGAAAGGAAAATTTTTCTTACCAAATTATCAATCCCCGAAGAAATACAAAATCAAGAATTTGAAGAAGCTTTTATCATTAAAGTACTCGAATTTATTGAAAATAAAAATCTTAGAGTTGTACCTACTTCTCCTAAAATAGCAAGTTTTGTTCGAAGAAACAGACGGTATAAAAAACTACTTCCTGTAGGAATCAAACTTTAATTCTACAAAGTAAAACGGACATACCCTTCTTCATCAATCTCTTCTAAAGTGATATCCTGTAACGTGTTTACCAATGTTGGATTCCAAGGTGTACGGACCTTTACATAGTTTTCTGTAAACCCTGTGATGTATCCTTTTTTATTTTCTCCTTCAAATAAAACTGTATATTTTTTACCTAACTGAGATTCATAAAAAGCACGTCGTTTCTTAACGGATAAAGCACGCATCATTTTACTCCTTTTACCTCTCACCTGCATTGGCACAACACCTTCTAAAGAAATGGCTTCAGTGTTGGGTCTTTCTGAATAGGTAAAGACGTGTATATATGAAACATCTAAAGTTGTTAAAAAATGATAAGAGATTAAAAAATCATCATCAGTTTCACCGGGATAACCCACAATTACATCAACCCCAATACAAGCGTTTGGCATTATTTTTTTAATAGCTGTAACGCGCTCAATATAAAGGGGAGTCAAGTAACGTCGCCGCATACTTTTTAAAATTTTATCACTGCCGCTCTGAAGGGGTATGTGAAAATGAGGAACAAATTTATTGCTTTGAGCTACAAATCGAATCATTCCATTACTTAACAGATTGGGCTCTATAGATGATATTCTTATTCGATCAATTAAATTTACTTTATCTAAAGCCAAAATTAAATCTAAAAAAGTATGTTCATGTTTCTTGTTCCCTTGTTCTCCTTTGCCATAATCACCAATATTCACTCCAGTAAGTACAATTTCTTTTTTACCGGAAACAGCTATTTTTTTAGCATTAGTAATAACATTTTCTAGAGTATCACTCCGAGAGATTCCCCGTGCTTGAGGAATGGTGCAATATGTACATTTATAGTCACAACCATCTTGTACTTTCAAAAAAGCTCTTGTACGATCGCTTAAAGAATAACTACTTTCATAATGATTTGCTGTTTCAATTTCACAAGAATGTATTTCGGTCTGTTCATTTTTAGAAAGATCCTTTACATATTCAATAAGCTTAAATTTTTCAGTAGCTCCTAGTACTAAATCAACTCCATCTAATTTGGAAATCTCTTCTGGTTGTAATTGCGCATAACATCCTATGGCAGCAATAAAACCTTTAGAGTTTTGTTTTAGAGCTTTCTTAACAATATCCTTTAAACGCCTGTCAGCATTTTCTGTAACAGAACAGGTATTAATTACATATACTTCAGCGGGGCTATCAAAATCTACTCGTTGAAAATTATGCGAACCAAAGTCTCTTGCGATCGTGGCCGTCTCAGAATAGTTAAGCTTACATCCCAAGGTATGAAACGCGACACGTGGCAGAGCTTTAGTTTTCTTTTTTACAGATGTAAGAATGCTTCCCATAAGAATTATAAACTGTAATTTTGCTTTAAATATACCAACAAATTATTTATGATTACAGGCCGTCATTTAGCTTATTTAACTTCCGTTTTTATACTTACAGTCTTTTTTTTTAATGCCTGTAAAGATAATATTGATCTAAATACAAAAAAAGTGTTTCGATACAATGAACACAGGAATATCACATCATTGGACCCTGCTTTTGCAAGAAATCCTCAAAATATCTGGCCCATCAACCAACTATTTAACGGTTTAGTTCAATTGGACAATGACCTAAACATTAAGCCTGAACTAGCAACTTCCTGGAAGATTAGTCCTGATGGCCTAACATATATTTTTCATCTAAGAAAAGACGTGTATTTTCACGAATCTCCTGTTTTTGGAAAAAACCGAACACGTAACGTTAAGGCTAGTGATTTTGTTTATAGTTTCAATAGACTTTCTGACCCTAAAGTGGCCTCCCCAGGAAGCTGGGTACTTCAACAAGTTAAAGAATATAAAGCTCTAGATGAATTTTCCCTTTTAATAAAATTAAAAAAACCTTTCCCAGCATTCCTAGGTCTATTAAGTATGCGTTATTGTGCTGTATTGCCAAAAGAAGTTGTTGAATATTTTGGTGCAAACTTTAGAAGCAATCCTATTGGAACAGGTCCTTTTTACTTTAAACGCTGGAATGAAAATGTTAAACTGGTACTACGTAAAAATCCAACTTATTTTGAATTTGATTCCCAAGGAAAAAGACTCCCATATTTAGAAGCAGTTGCCATTAAATTCATTCCAGATATCCAGAGTGAATTCATGTTGTTTCTCCAAGGAAAATTAGACTTTATCAATTCGCTAGATTCATCCTATAAAGATGAATTACTTACCCCTATTGGCGAACTTCAGCCAAAATATAAAGAACAATTAACAATGTTAAAAGGCCCTTATTTGAATACAGAATACATAGGCTTTTATCTTGAAAGTACAAACCCAGCTATTCAATCTAAAAAAATACGTGAAGCCATAAATATTGGCTTTGATCGAAAATTAATGATTGCTTATCTAAGAAATAATGTTGGATATCCAGCTAACAAAGGATTCATTCCTAAAGGACTTCAAGGAAGTAGTCAAGAACCAAGTCTTTTTAATGTTCTAAAAGCAAAAAAACTTGTTAATGATTATCAATTAGAAAACAAGGATAAACCCTCAATAACTGTTGCCACAGACGCCAATTATCTTGATATATGTGAATACCTTCAGCAAGAGTTACAAAAAATTGGTATTGATTTAAATATTGAAGTTATGCCTTCAGCTAGTTTAAGACAAGCAAAATCATCTGGTAAATTAGAATTATTTAGAGCTAGTTGGATAGCTGATTATCCTGATGCCGAAAACTATTTATCGCTCTTTAACAGTAAAAACTTCTCCCCTAACGGCCCCAACTATACTCACTTCAAAAATCCTATATATGATGAACTATACCAAGAAGCCTTAAGTACAGTTTCCAGCACATTGCGCTATGAAAAATATCGTGAAATGGATGCCATGGCGATGAAGGAATTTCCTATTATACCACTTTACTATGACCAAGTAATTCGTTTTTTACAAAAAGATGTCATAGGAATGGAAATAAATCCAATTAACTTATTAGTTCTTAAGACAGTATCGAAAAATTAGGCATAAAAAAAGCCGTTACAAAACGGCTTTTAAATGTTGTTAAATAAAGATTAATCTTCTTTCTTAAATTTAGCGTATTTAGTTTTGAATTTATCGATTCTACCAGCTGTATCTACTAATTTAGATTTTCCAGTGTAAAATGGGTGAGAGGTTCTAGAGATCTCTAATTTGATCAACGGATATTCAGATCCTTCAAAATCAATAATTTCTTTTGAATTTACCGTAGATTTAGTAATAAAAACATCGTTGTTTGACATGTCTTTAAAGGCAACTAAACGATAATTATCTGGATGGATTTCTGCTTTCATAATTCTTAAATCGGATGCAAATTTAAATTTATTTTTTTAAAACCCCACTAACTCATTAGTTTTTTTTTTAATTTGTAGCTAAATTAACCATAAAATAATTCTCAATATGCAAACCCAAACAAATTCTATAAAGTCAACCATGATAACCTATGGTGTGATATTAGGTGGTATTTCAATAGTATTTCAGCTTATGCTTTTCTTTCTAGACATGCATTACCAACAACCTCCAGCGGTTGGAATAGTATCTCTTCTTATTATGACAGGTTTGTTACTGTTTGCATTTATACAATTTAAGAAAATAAATGAAGGATTTCTCTCTTTATCAGAAGCTATAAAAATTGGTTTAGGGATTTCTTTAATATCAGCTTTAATTGGAGTAGTATATTCACTAATCCTTACTAATGTTTTAGATCCTGACACTATGCAAAAAACATTGGATTTTACGTTTGACAAAATGCGTGCAGAAAACCCTGAAATGCCACAAGATGCAATTGATACTGCTAGAGAAATGTCTGAAAAATTTTCAAATCCAATGATTAGTTCAGCATTTCAGCTTATAGGAGCTCTATTTATTGGTTTTATAATCTCACTAATCGGGGGACTTATAGTGAAAAAATCAAGACCAGAATAAAGCAAATTTTGTAGTTTTGTTTGTCATGCAAAACACACCAGATATTTCGCTTATCATTCCCTTACTTAATGAAGAGGAATCTTTACTGCCATTGCATAAGTGGATTCTGGATGTTTTCAATAAAGATAGTCGTACTTATGAAGTCATCCTTATTGATGACGGAAGTAGTGATAATTCATGGAATGTAATTAGTAAACTTACTCAAAAACATTTAAATGTGTTTGGCATTAAGTTTGTTAAAAATTACGGTAAATCACAGGCCTTACATGCGGGCTTTGCAATTGCAAGAGGAAATTATATTGTTACTTTAGATGCAGACTTACAAGATTCTCCGGAAGAAATTCCAAGGCTAGTCGATGCTCTAAGTAATCAAAAACTTGATTTAATTTCTGGATGGAAAAAAAAACGATATGATTCCATACTGTTTAAAAACACACCATCAAAATTATTTAATTGGGCAGCTAGAAAAGTGTCAGGTATTGATCTTCATGATTTTAATTGTGGATTGAAAGCATACACAAAAGAAGTTATTAAGACCATTGATGTTCATGGAGAAATGCACCGATACATTCCTGTACTTGCTGCACATGAGGGATTTAACAGAATTGGAGAACAAATTGTAAAGCACCAAGCGAGACAATTTGGTACTACTAAATTTGGAGCTGATAGGTTTTTTAAAGGATTTTTAGATTTAATAACACTTTGGTTTATTAACCGTTTTGGGAAACAACCGATGCATTTTTTTGGTCTTTGGGGAACGCTAATGCTTCTTTTAGGTTTTAGTTTCACACTATACCTTGGCATTGATAAGCTTTTATTAAACACAGAAGCAAGACTAATAACAGAGCGACCTGAGTTTTATGTAGCCTTAACCTTAATGCTTTTAGGAAGTCAATTTTTTATTGCTGGTTTTTTAGGTGAAATAATTTTAAGAAACCAAAGATCAACTAAGCGCTACCTAATAAAAGAGCAAACTCTTTAAGCATGACCATAGAAGATCGTATTAATCCATGGCTAAAAACTCCTTTTGATGAAGAAACTCATGCAAAAGTTAAAGCTATGCAGCAATATCCAAAGGAGCTTGAAGATGCATTTTATAAAGATTTAGGTTTTGGAACTGGTGGAATGCGTGGCATAATGGGAGTAGGTACTAACAGAATAAATAAATATACTTTAGGGAAAAATACACAAGGACTTTCACAGTATTTATTAAAAAAATATCCTGCAGAGACCATAAAAACGGTTATTGCATTCGATTCTAGGCATCATAGTAAAAAACTAGCGAAATTAGTTGCTGATGTTTTTACAGCCAATAGTATTCAATGTTTTTTGTTTAGTGATTTGCGTCCTACCCCGGAACTTTCTTTTGCGGTGCGTCACCTTAACGCACATTGTGGCATTGTAATTACAGCATCTCATAATCCACCAGAATACAATGGATATAAAGTCTATGGAAAAGATGGTGGCCAATTAGTGCCACCTCAAGAATCTGAAATAATTAAAGAAATACAAAAAACCTCTTTTAAAGAAATTTCCTTTGAAGGGAATGACAGCCTTCTTAACTATATCGATAATGAAATTGATGAAGCATATCATAAAACAGTATTGGCAGTTGCAAAAATGCATGAACTCTCAAAAGATAAATTCAGACTGGTCTTTACCCCTATTCACGGAACCTCAATTACTGCACTTCCCCAAGTTTTAAAAAAAGCAGGTTATCAAAATGTATATGTTGTTTCTGAACAAGAAAAACCAAATGGAGCTTTTCCAACGGTTGTATCACCAAACCCAGAAACAAAAGAAGCCCTAAAAATGGGGGTTGACTTAGGAAATAAAAAAAATGCTGACCTGGTAATTGGAACAGATCCAGATGCTGATCGTTTTGGTGTAGTTACTAAGGATTTGAAAAATGAATGGCGATTTTTAAATGGAAATGAAGTAATGATAATTTTAACAGAATATTTGCTTAGTGAAAAAGCTGCCAAAGGGAAATTAACTCCTCATCATTTTATTGCCAGCACAATTGTTTCAACTCCTGTTATTCAGAAAATGGCTGATCATTATAACATACAATTCAAAAAATGCCTGACTGGTTTTAAGTGGATTGCAAAATTGATTGAAGATTTCCCGGAACTAACATTTATTGGTGGTGGAGAAGAAAGTTATGGGTATTTGGTGGGTGATACTGTTAGAGACAAAGATGCTATTTCGGCCAGTCTTTTAGTTTGTGAAATAGCCGTTGAAGCAAAAGAAAAAAATCTAACACTACATGAATTACTCCTTGAGAGTTATAAAAAATATGGAGCATATAAAGAACGTTTAATTTCAATTAATAAACCTGGAAAGTCTGGAAAACAAGAAATTAATGATTTGATGGAGGGATATCGAAAAAGTCCGCCAACCATTATTGCAGGCAAAAAAGTAAGCGTTTTAGAAGACTATCAAACAAGTATTCTTTATGATCTGACTTCAAAAAAAGAACATAAATTATTGTTACCTAAAGAAAACGTATTACTTTTTAAATTAGAAGACGGTTCTCAGATTGCATTTCGTCCAAGCGGAACAGAGCCTAAAATAAAATATTACTTCAGTGTAAATGAAAACTACAATTATGAACTCTCTTGGATAGAACAAGAGATGATTCTTGAAGAAAGATTGGATCATTTGGTAAACGAATTAAGCAATAACTAATGTCGCCATTCAGAAAAATAATTCAGTTCGGGATTCCTTTTAAAGGTTATGCACTCTTGAATATTTTATTCAACGCCTTTTACGCGTTATTTAGTGCGCTTTCTTTTGTATCGTTAATTCCTATGCTAAATGTGCTTTTTAAAACAACCGAAAAGCAGTCTAATCCAGCAACTTATTCGGGAATTTTAAGCCTTCAGAAGTATCTGAAAGACAGTTTAAATTATTATGTCTCTTCAAAACTAGAACAAAACATCGAGGGAACATTAATTTTTGTCATTAGCCTTGTACTGGGCTTATTTTTATTGAAAAATATCAGTAATTACTTAGCCTTATTCTTTATTGCCTATTTGAGAAATGGAATTCTTAAAAATCTCAGAAATGCATTATACATTAAAATCATTAGCCTACCTATTTCTTATTTTAATGAAAAAAGAAAAGGAGATTTAATGGCTAAAATGACGAGTGATGTTACTGAAATTCAACAATCTTTTTTATCAATTCTAGAACTATTAGTTAGAGAGCCCCTCACAATTTTTTTCTCTCTAGCAGCCATGCTATTATTTAGCTTTAAGCTCACGCTCTTTGTGATACTTTTTATCCCTATTTCAGGTTTAGTGATTTCAAGTATTGGAAAAAGACTTAAAAAACATTCAGCCAGAATACAAGAAGAACAAGGCGATTTTTTATCCATTATTGATGAAACTGTAAATGGTCAAAAGATTATCAAAACTTTTTCGGCAGGTGAACATTTTAAAGACAGATTCTTTAAAGCCACAGATCGTTTCTATCTCTTCTCAAATCAATTGTTACATCGTGCAAGCTTAGCAGGTCCCACAAGTGAGTTTTTAGGTATTTCAGTCATTGGTATTCTTCTATGGTTTGGAGGAAAAATGGTGCTTATAGATGAAAGCATAACTGGAACTTCTTTTATTGTATACATGGGTTTGGCCTATAATATTCTTACTCCTGCAAAATCTATTAGCAAGGCTAGTTATAGTATTCAAAAAGGAAATGCAGCAGCTGATAGAGTTTTAGAAATATTAAATGTAAAAGATCATTTAGAGGATGATAAAAACGCTCAAAAACTTTCTGAATTTAAAGATCGTATTGTGTTTGATAAAGTATCCTTTAGTTATGAAAAAAATCTAGTACTCAATAAAATTTCTTTTGAAATAAAAAAAGGTGAAATGGTAGCCCTAGTAGGTCCTTCTGGCAGTGGGAAAACAACTCTAACATATTTACTTAATAGGTTTTATAATGTTGATAATGGCTTATTAACAATAGATGATATTCCCATTAATTTAATTCAAAAAAAGAGTCTTTACAAGCACATCGGTATGGTAACGCAAGAATCCATTTTATTTAATGATAGTGTTTATAATAATTTGAAAATCGGAAAACCCAATGCTAGTAATGATGAAATAGAAAATGCTGCTATTGCTGCTAATGCACATGATTTCATTAAAGAACTTCCAAACCAATATGAAACTGTTATTGGTGATTTAGGAAATAAACTTTCAGGAGGTCAAAAACAAAGACTTACTATAGCAAGAGCATTGCTTAAAGATCCAGCTTTCTTGATTTTAGATGAAGCGACCTCAGCTCTTGATACAGAAGCTGAACAACAGGTTCAAATAGCCCTTGAGAAATTAATGCAAAATCGAACTTCACTAGTTATTGCTCACCGACTTTCTACCATTAAAAAAGCAGATGTAATTTTAGTTCTTGATAAAGGTAAAATCGTAGACTCTGGGAATCATCAAAAATTATTATCTTCAAATAAACAATATAAAAATTGGGTGCAAATTCAGCGTATGGATTAAACTTTTTGCATTAGTTGTTGTCAAAATATAGAAATAGTAATTATAAAGTGGGAATTCATCAATCATTATTCATAAAATCATTAAAGGAGCCTGAAACGCGTGAGAAAGCGTTCAGAAGTTTAGTTGGTGAATATAAAGAACGTTTGTATTGGCATATTAGAAAGCTAGTTCTTGATCATGATGATGCGAATGATGTGGTGCAAAACACCTTTATTAAAATTCATTTAAATGTTGAAAAATTTAAGGAAAATAGTACACTTTATACATGGATGTATCGTATTGCAACGAATGAAGCAATAAACTTCATAAACAGTAAAAGCTCAAAAATGGGACTCCAAAATCAAGAATGGATTGAAGCTAAAGCTAATAAATTAACTGCCGATCCATACTTTGATGGTGATGAAGCTGCCTTTTTTTTACAAAAAGAAGTTGCCAAACTTCCTGAAAAACAACGAATTGTTTTTATTATGAAATATTTTGATGGGATGACCTATGAGGTTATTTCAAAAATACTTGACACTAGTATAGGTGCGCTAAAAGCATCATACCACCATGCAGTGAAAAAAATTAAAACCAAATTAAATGACTGATTTTAACAAAAAAAATCTTTTTAAGATACCCGGAAATTATTTTCAAGAGCTCGAACATTCACTTATTGAAAATGCAAAAGCTATTAAAGTGGAAAAAAGCTTATCAACGCCTAAAAATTATTTTAATACCCTAGAAAAAGAGATCTTAAAAAAAACATATCCTGAAAAAAAACCACTATTTAACGTTAGAAGAATAACTATTAGCTTTACAAGTATTGCAGCTTCATTTTTAATTTTATTCATTTTAAATCCTTTTGAAGCCACTAAAACCATGACTGAAGATCAAGCATTTAATAATTATTTAGAAAGTTACTACCTTGAAGATTTAGACAGTTATGAAATGCTTTCTATGATTGAAGATTCTGAGATTGAAAAAATTGTGAACACAAGCATAAAACCTTAAGACATGAAGAAATCTTATTCCTTTTTTCTGACCTTTTTTATTTTTATTTTTTCTATGTCAAGCTTGGCCCAAGATAATAATCCTAGGCATATAAGGTTTAAAGAAATGAAGTTGAATTTTATTTTGGATAATTTAGAATTAACTCCTCAAGAGGAAGAGCATTTTAATTGTATTTTCAACACTTATGAAGATGAATATCATAATAAGGTATGGACAAAAGAACGTCAAATAAAAAAACAAGTTGAAGAATCTTTTGACACTATCAAATCACAAAGTGCTTCTAAATACATTACTGAATATCATGAACTTGAAAAACTTGGACTCACAATAAAAAACGAACGAAATCAAAAAATGCTGAATAAAATCAGAACGAAAGAGGTTTTAAATTTTCTTTGGCAAGAACAACGTTTTGATCAAGAAATGTTTAAGCGTATTAGAGATCGTGACAAGAAAAAAGAAGTGAAAAAAAAGAAAGAATAAAAGAATACCTTTAACCCGATGAAATTACACAGAAATTTAGCATTGGGAATCGTTGAAGGGCTTCAGCATATTTTTACAGATAAAGTTGCGCTTCGAATAGAACTATCTAGCCTTTTAAAGCAGAATCGCAAATGGGGCTCAAGAGACCGACGTCTTTTAGGCCAAATTCTTCTCGACTGTATTCGCTGGAAAAGAACCTATGCTTACTTAGGTGAAATTAAGGAAAACAATACTCATTATAACTGGAAACTACTTGGTGTATGGCTTTTACTTAAGGGAGAAGAACTACCTAATTGGGAAGAGTTAAAAGGCCTTGAAAAACTTGCCATCAGTCTTCCACTTGATCTAAAAACAAACGAAAGAAAAATCAGACACTCTATACCAGATTGGTTAGATGAGAGTGCCGTTGAAACATTTGGGGAAGCAGAGTGGGAAAAAGAAATTAAAGTCTTAAATACAACTGCTCCACTAGTTATTAGAGTAAATGATCTAAAAACTACACCAGAGAAACTAATTAAAATATTAAATAATAAATTTGAGATTCAAGCCTCAAAAATAGAAGGTTATCCAAGTGCTTTACTTCTCAAAGAGCATTATAAAATCACCGATCTTGACCCCTATAAAAAGGGGTTTTTTGAAATCCAAGATGCAAATTCACAATTAGTAGCTCAGTGGGCAGACCCAAAGCCTGGAATGAAGGTAATTGATGCATGTGCTGGTGCTGGTGGTAAAACTTTGCACATGGCCGTACTTATGGAAAATAAGGGGAATATAATTGCGCTTGATAATTATGATGAAAAACTAACACAATTAGTGAAACGTTCAAATCGTAATCGAGTAAATATTATTCAAACTCACAGTTCTGAAAAACTTGAAATTTTTGAGTTAAACATGAATAAAGCTGACGTTGTTTTAGTTGATGCTCCTTGTAGCGGATTAGGGGTGCTACGTCGTAACCCAGCTGCAAAATGGCATATGAATCGTAGTAAAATTGAATCATTAGCATTTCTTCAGCAAAAAATTATAAAAAAAAATGCACCTCTTGTAAAGAAGGGAGGAGCATTAGTTTACTCAACTTGCTCTATTTTAAAACAAGAAAATGAATCTCAAATTGAAGCCTTTTTAAAAACCCCTGAAGGAGAACGGTTTTCATTAGAAAAAGAAAAAACTTATTTGGCTCATAAAACAGGTTTTGATGGGTTTTATATTGCCCGTTTAATTGCTCAATAATCTGTGAATAAATAAGTTAAAAAGGTTAAAGATTGAGGATGAATTACGGTACAAAATAAATTATTTTTACCATACAATTTTAAGCTTATGATCCTGTTTTTTGGTAAACCAAAAAATCCTATTACTGCGCTCCAAATCGAGACAAAACTTGAAGATGTAGCAATTGAAAAAATAGTTTGGCTATTAGATTCTCCTTGGGTAAATAAAGAATCAATTTCTGGTACATTTATTGGACCACGCGCAACAATGATAACTCCATGGAGCACCAATGCCGTTGAAATTACACAAAATATGGGGATTCAGGGCATCATTAGAATTGAACAATTTACCCCATCACAAAACCATAACCAATTTGACCCAATGCTCTTTGAAAAGTACAACGGTCTTTCAACGACAATTTTCGATGTTAATATAGATCCCGAATCTGTTATTGAGATTAAAGATATTAGCACCTACAACAAAAAAGAAGGCTTGTCTTTAAATTTAGAGGAAGTGAATTATTTAGAGTCTTTATCAATTAGTTTAAAAAGACCGCTCACTGATTCTGAAGTATTTGGTTTTTCACAAGTGAACTCTGAACACTGTCGTCATAAAATTTTTAATGGAACCTTTATTATTGATGGAGAGACAAAACCTGATAGTCTTTTTAAACTAATCAAAAAAACATCTAAGGCACATCCTAGAACCATTATTTCTGCCTACAAAGACAATGTAGCATTTGTTAAAGGAGATACCATCGAGCAATTTGCTCCTGGCAAACCTGACATACCAAGTAGCTATGTAACTAAAGAGGTACAAAGTATCATTTCGCTAAAGGCAGAAACACATAATTTTCCAACTACTGTTGAACCTTTTAATGGTGCAGCTACAGGATCTGGAGGTGAAATTAGAGATCGTTTAGCGGGAGGTCAAGGTTCTATACCCCTAGCAGGAACCGCTGTTTATATGACTCCTTACTCTAGAGTTTCAGATAATAGAATCTGGGAAAATGCTTTTCCAGAACGCCCTTGGCGTTACCAAACACCTCTTGACATATTAATCAAGGCTTCAAATGGAGCTTCTGATTTTGGAAACAAGTTTGGACAACCACTAATTGCAGGATCATTGCTCACCTTTGAGCACCAAGAAAAAGGAATGCAATGGGGCTATGACAAAGTGATTATGTTAGCGGGAGGTGTCGGAATGGGAATTGCAAATCAAGCATTAAAAGAAAAACCCTCCACAGGAGACCTAATTGTTATTTTAGGAGGTGATAATTACAGAATTGGAATGGGAGGTGCTGCTGTTTCTTCTGTTAACACCGGTACTTTTGATAATTCAATAGAGCTCAATGCGGTACAGCGTTCCAATCCAGAAATGCAAAAAAGAGTAGCTAATACGGTTCGCGCCTTAGTAGAGACAGGAGAAAACCCAATCATATCTATTCATGACCATGGAGCAGGAGGTCATTTAAATTGTCTATCTGAATTGGTAGAGGAAACCGGAGGAACTATTTATATAAACCAACTCCCTATTGGAGATCCCACCCTTTCTTCTAAAGAAATTATTGGCAATGAATCCCAAGAGCGAATGGGGCTCATAATAAATCCGAAAGATCAAGCATTTCTTCAAAGAATAGCAGCCAGAGAACGAGCGCCTATGTATATTGTAGGGTATGTAACTGAAGATCATCAGTTTGTTTTTATTGATGATAAAAATGACTGCAAGCCCATAGATCTTCATTTGGATGCTTTGTTTGGAAGTTCGCCCAAAACCGTTATGAACGACAAGCATCAAGAAATCAATTTTGAATCAATTGCTTTTGATGAAAAGCTCTTACATGGTTATCTAGAAAAAGTACTTAGTCTCGAAGCGGTTGCTTGTAAAGATTGGCTAACAAACAAAGTTGACCGATGCGTTAGCGGGCGTGTTGCCCAACAACAATCGGTAGGGGAACTCCAGATTCCACTTAGTAATTGTGGAGTAGTTGCATTGGATTATAAAGGAAAAAAGGGAATCGCCACCGCAATTGGTCACGCACCCGTCCCTGGACTTATTGATCCAGCAAAAGGAAGTGTTTTATCAATTGCAGAAAGTTTAACTAATATAATTTGGGCTCCTATATCCGGGGGTCTTAGCTCAGTAAGTCTCTCCGCTAACTGGATGTGGGCTTGTAATAGTCCAGGAGAAGATGCTCGTCTTTACGATGCCGTAGAGGCCTGTTCTGACTTTGCGATAGCCCTAGGGATTAATATTCCCACTGGAAAAGATTCACTTTCCATGAAACAAGAATATAAACAAGGAAAAGTTACCGCCCCTGGAACTGTCATTATTTCGGCAGGTGCTCCTTGTTCAGATATTACAAAAGTTGTTACTCCAGACCTCAAAAAAAACGGAGGTGATCTTTTTTATCTTGATTTATCTGGTGGACCTTTTTCACTGGGGGGTTCTTCTTTTGCTCAAATACAAAATAAAATAGGATCTAAAACTTCAACTATTTCGGATCCAGATTACTTCAAAAGCTCTTTTAATTTAATTCAACAATTTATTGAGGAAAATAAAATAAGTGCAGGACACGATATTTCTTCTGGAGGGATAATCACTACTCTTCTCGAAATGTGTTTTCCAACGTCTAATACTGGAATGAATCTTGATCTTTCAAGCATTATATCTACGGATATAATTACTCTTCTTTTTTCTGAAAATAGTGGTCTTATACTCCAGTCTAACCATGATTTGAAGATGCTTCTTGAACAGCATGAAATTACTTGTCACAAAATTGGAACCACCACTGAAGACAAAAAGATTCAACTAACTTATTATACTGCTAAACATGAATTTGATGTAGTAGCTTTAAGAGATATTTGGTATTCAACCTCTGTAGCATTAGACGCCAATCAAACTCAAGGAGGGCTCGCTCAAGAACGGTTTAAAAACTACAAAGATCAAGCGTTAACCTACCTATTCCCTGAACAATTTTCAGGTTTACCAAAAAACAACATTAAATCTAAGAAAATTAAAGCTGCAGTCATTAGGGAACAGGGCAGTAATTCTGAACGTGAAATGGCATATGCACTTCAACTTGCTGGTTTTGAAGTAATTGATGTACATATGACAGACTTAATAATGGGGAGAGAAACACTAGAGGATATTCAGTTTATTGCTGCAGTAGGAGGGTTTTCTAATTCTGATGTTTTAGGCTCCGCAAAAGGATGGGCTGGTTCTTTTTTATACAATGAAAAAGCAAAAATAAGTTTAGATAATTTTTTTAAACGTGAAGATACTCTTTCGATAGGGGTTTGTAATGGATGTCAATTATTTGTAACACTTGGGCTATTGACACCTGAACACCAGGATAAACCTAAAATGCTCCTTAATGAATCAGGGAAATTTGAATGCCACTTTACGGCCGTAAATATTAAAAAATCATCTGCAATTATGCTAAAAGGACTTGAGGGTAGTCGATTAGGAATTTGGGCAGCTCATGGAGAAGGAAAATTTCATTTTCCAAAAGAAAAAGCTGCCTATCAAATACCCGCAACTTATCATTTTGATAGCTACCCCGCCAATCCTAATGGATCTGATTATAATGCAGCTATGCTTAGCTCACAAGACGGAAGACATTTGGTTATGATGCCACACCTAGAACGCTCTACCTTTCCATGGAATTGGGGTTATTATCCAGAAAATCATGAAGACAAAGTTAGTCCTTGGCTGATGGCATTTGAAAATGCTTATGATTGGCTTGACAAATAATCTACAAAGTGTTTGAAATATTTCTTAATTTGCATGTATAATAGATATTATGACACCAACTAGATTATTCGATTTTATAGACCATCAAAGAAATAACGCTCCACTTCAAAAAGCCTTTACCACCAAATATGACGGGGTATGGACTAGCATCTCTACAGAAGAGTTTTGTGATCAAGCAAAAAAAGTAAGTCGAGCCTTAATATCTATAGGAATTGAAGCGCAAGATAAAATTGCCATGATTTCATCCACAAATAGAACTGAATGGAACTTGGTGGATATTGGTCTGTTAACTATTGGTGCTGTAAATGTTCCGATTTATCCAACAATTTCCTCAGAAGACTATGAATATATCTTAAACCATTCGGAGAGTCAGTATTGTTTTGTTTCTGACCAGGAGGTTTATGATAAAGTAATCGCAATTAAAGATAAAGTAAAGTCATTAAAAAAAATATATAGTTTTGACTCCATCAAAGGTTGTTCAAACTGGAAAGAATTAATCGAATTAGGAACTTCCTCCGAACATGATACCATTCTTGAAGAAAGAAAAATAGCAGTAGCTCCAGAAGATTTAGCTACCATTATCTATACCTCTGGAACCACGGGAATTCCAAAGGGAGTTATGCTAAGTCATGATAATGTAGTTTCAAATGTGCTTTCAAGTTCAAAAAGACTACCCTTAAATATTGGAGAAGCATCTGCTTTAAGTTTTCTTCCTATTTGTCATATTTTTGAAAGAGTAATCTTATACATCTACATGCAGAATAGTGTTTCTGTATATTACGCTGAATCACTTGAGAAAATTGCAGATAACTTAAGAGAAATTAAGCCTAATGTAATGACAGCGGTACCTCGTTTACTTGAAAAAGTATACGATAAAATTTATGCCCGTGGTGCGGAACTTACTGGAATTAAACAAAAACTATTCTATTGGGCCGTTGATTTAGGATTGCAATATGAACCTTACGGTAAAAATGGTGCTTGGTATGAGTTTAAACTAAAAATTGCTAAAAAACTTATTTTATCTAAATGGCAAGAAGCTTTAGGTGGTAATCTAGAACTAATTGCTTCAGGTAGTGCAGCACTTCAACCTAGACTTGCACGAATATTTACGGCTGCGGGAATGACACTAGTAGAAGGATATGGATTAACAGAAACCTCTCCTGTTATATCCGTAAACGATATGCGAAAAAAGAACTACAGGATAGGAAGTGTTGGACGAATAATTGATGGTGTACATGTTAAAATTGCTAAAGACGGTGAAATTCTATGTAAAGGGCCAAATGTAATGATGGGGTATTATAAAGATCTTAAAAAAACAGCTGAAGTCATGACCGATGATTATTTTCATACAGGAGATATTGGAGAAATAGACGAACAAGGCTTTTTGAAAATTACAGATCGTAAAAAAGAAATGTTTAAAACTTCGGGAGGGAAATATATAGCCCCTCAGGTTATTGAAAATATAATGAAGCAATCACTGTTTATTGAACAAATAATGGTCGTTGGTGATGGAAGAAAAATGCCAACCGCATTAATACAACCTAATATTGAATACATAATGAAATGGCTTGCTGATAAGGGGATACCTTCAAGCTCACTAGAAGAAGCTTGCAAAGAAAAATCTCTTTTAGAGGCGCTACAAAATGAAATCGAAAGCCATAATCAAAAATTTGGATCTTGGGAACAAATCAAGAAATTTAAACTGGTTCCTGAAGAATGGTCTATTAATGATGGTCACCTCACACCTACAATGAAACTCAAACGTAAAGTTGTTAAGGAAAAATACAGTGCCCTGATCGAAGAAATGTATTCTTAATAGGGATATTTATTTCCTTCAAATAAAACTATATTAAAAAAAGTCTTTTAACATTAAAAGACTTTTTTTAATAATTAATGTCAAAAATTTTACATTTTACTATGCGTGCATAGTATATTTTTATACATTTGAGTTCTATGAAACAAGAAACATTTGATAGTGCGTTACGATCAACTTGGCAACTAGTAAGCAAAATGTATAACAAAGAGGCCTCGAAGTTTGATTCAACAATGGCTACTGGTTTTGCTTTACTAAGTATTGATGCAGAGGGAACTCCCTCTACGAGCTTAGGTCCTAAAATGGGAATGGAACCGACTAGTTTGTCGCGTTTATTAAATAAAATGGAAAAAAGAGGTTTAATTATTAGATCAAGAAATCCAAATGACGGACGCAGTGTTCTAATTCACCTTACTTCTTTTGGGAGACAGAAAAGAGAAGATTCAAAAGCTGTCGTATTAAACTTTAATGAAGAATTAAACAACAAATTATCAACCCAAAAAGTAGAACATTTTTTTGAAGTGATACAAAGTATAAAAAATACAACACTTCAATTTGAATATTTCAAAGAGAATAAATTAAAACGAGTATAAAAATACAATCATGCAAGAAATAAAAGAAAAAAGCTGGATTAAAGGAGGAAGTTTTATCATTGATAATCAAGAGTGGAATGAAGTTTTTACTCCTGAAGATTTTTCTGAAGAACAAATCATGATGAAAGAAGCTGTTCAAGAATTCATAGATCGTGAAGTATGGCCAAATAAAGAGCGTTTTGAGAAAAAAGATTATGCTTTCACCGAAGAATTAATGAAAAAAATTGGTGATATGGGATTTTTAGGAGTGTCGGTGCCTGAATCTTATGGAGGGTTAGGAATGGATTTTGTATCTACCATGCTTGTATGTGATTATATTTCAGGCGCTACTGGATCATTATCAACAGCATTTGGAGCGCATACTGGAATAGGAACACTTCCTATTACTCTTTACGGAACAGAAGAACAAAAGGAAAAATATGTTACAAAACTAGCAACAGGCGAATGGTTTGGCTCCTATTGCTTAACTGAACCAGGAGCTGGTTCAGATGCAAATTCTGGAAAAACAAAAGCAGTTATATCTGAAGATGGAACTCATTATTCTATTACAGGACAAAAAATGTGGATTTCTAATGCAGGATTTGCAAATGTGTTAATTGTGTTTGCAAGAATAGAAGATGATAAAAATATTACTGGTTTTATTATTCCAAACGATCCTTCAAATGGAATAACTATGGGAGATGAGGAAAATAAACTTGGGATACACTCCTCCTCCACTCGCCAAGTATTTTTCAATGAAACTAAAGTTCCCCTTGATCATATGCTGGCAGGACGTGGAGAAGGATTTAAAATCGCTATGAATGCCTTAAATGTAGGTCGAATAAAATTAGGGATTGCTTGTTTAGACGCTCAAAGAAGAGTTATTACAGCAGCAGTTAAATATGCAAATGAAAGGATTCAATTTAATACCCCCATTGCTCAGTTTGGTGCTATTAAAGAAAAGTTAGGGTATATGGCTACTTCTTGCTATGTAGGAGAATCTGCAGGTTATAGAGCTGCGAGTGATGTAGAAAAAAGCATTCAATTTTTTATTTCAGAAGGATTGTCTCACCAAGAAGCAGAATTAAAAGGAGTTGAAGATTTTGCAATAGAGTGTTCTATTATAAAGGTTGGTATCTCCGAGGACATTCAAAATGCAGCAGACCATGGTATACAAATATTTGGAGGGATGGGCTTTTCTGCAGATACTCCAATGGAATCTGC
>Ga0307986_10000052_pt1 | contig 72070 bp, 69 predicted proteins | sample EllFjometageno82_FD_203170 | JGI IMG/M metagenome (GOLD analysis project Ga0307986, IMG submission 203170) | Marine microbial communities from Ellis Fjord, Antarctic Ocean - #82 | ecosystem: Environmental > Aquatic > Marine > Unclassified | place: Southern Ocean | collected 2014-10-09 | reverse complement strand
GAAAAACTTGGGTCAAAAAGCCTTATTAAAGCAAAAGGGTAGGCACCATCAATTAGTACTTTTCCAACCACTTTATCTTTAAACTTTATTTCATCCGAAATTTTTAAATTATTTTTTGCAACAATTGGAATAAGTTTTCGTCTAATTTTATTTTTTAACTTCATTCTTGCAGTGTTTTCTTGACCAACATAGCAACCTTTTTTAAAGTCAATGGCATTTAACTCTTCAAAATTAGATTCTAAGCTAAACAAGTTATCTTGAAGATTTTTTATTCCTTGAATAGGTATCCCCTCTATGTGAGCAGTTTTTAAATAATTAGACTTATCTACAATTTTTAAACCCAATTTTTTTATTGTAAGATGTAATTTCTCAAGACTTGATAAAATTCTGGCTCCTAATTTTGCTGAACGGGTGTCTAAAAAAAAAGGACTTTCTCTATACAATATAGTCTTTTCTTTAGAGCTTATTTCATTTTGAATTTCTTTAAATTTTTCTTCACTAGTAACTCCTATTACATAAGACGACGACAAATCTTTAATTTCGACTTTAGATCTTAGTTTGTATTTTGAGAGGTACTTAATAAGTTCTTCTTTCAAAGTATTGTCACAATCCAAAAAAAATCCTTCACTATTTTTTATAACAAAAAATTCATATAAATATTTACCCTGAGGTGTAAAAATTCCTGAAAATATTGAACTAGATTCACATACTTTATCAACATCATTACTAATTATGTTTTGTAGAAAATCTTTAGCGTCAGGGCCTTCGATGGCTATTAAACCTCGATCTTCAAGTATGCTGATTTGATTTTTTTCCATATTTGCAAGTTTACAATGTATAATATATTTAAGTATTCATGTCTGAAAATTATAGTCTTATTGTTAAAAACGGATCTTGCTATGTTAATGGTAAATTGGAGAAAACAGACATTGCTTTAGTTGGTAATAAAATTAAAAAAATTGGAAAAGTAGACACAAATAATACCAAAGTATTTGACGCTTCAAATAAATTGGTTTTACCTGGGATAATAGATACTCAAACGCATTTTAGAGAACCTGGCTCAACAGATAGAGAAGATTTGGAGAGCGGAAGTAGAGCAGCGGTACTTGGTGGTGTTACATCAGTATTTGAAATGCCTAACACTAATCCACCAACTTCTAATTTAGTTGAATTTAATAAAAAACTAAATCTAGCGAAAAATAGGATGCATTGTAATTATGCTTTTTATTTTGGAGCTACTCCTGAAAACGTAGAACAACTTTCAAAATTAAAGGGCTTAAAAGGTTGCTGTGGTGTTAAACTTTTTGCTGGTTCTTCAACTGGTAAATTATTAGTCGACAAGGAAGCTGACATTGAAAAAGTCATCTCTCAAAGCGATAGAATAGTTTCTATTCATTCTGAAGATGAAGAAATATTAAATTTGAGAAAAAAATTTATTAAAGAAGGAGATGTACACTCTCATCCAGAATGGAGGAATACAGAATGTGCAATTTCATCTACTCGTAGAGTTGTTAAAATAGCAGAGCGATACAACAAACAAATTCATGTGTTACACGTTACCACAAAAGATGAAGTTGACTTTTTAGCAATGCATAAAAAAAATGTAACTTTTGAAATAACACCTCAACACTTAACTTTATATGCACCAGATTGTTATGATAAGCTGGGAACTTTTGCTCAAATGAATCCACCTATTAGAAAAAAAGAACATTACGATAGATTATGGACAGCAGTTAGAAATTCTGTTGTTGATGTTTTAGGTTCTGATCATGCTCCACATTCAAAAGAAGATAAGAAGAAAAAATATCCTGCCTCACCCTCGGGTATGCCTGGCGTTCAAACTATTCTACCCATTATGTTAAATCATATTAACAATGAAAAATTAAGTTTAGAACAATTAATTAAATTAATGTGTGAGAATCCTTGTAAAATTTTTGGTATTAAAAACAAAGGCTATATCAAAGAGAATTTTGATGCCGATTTAACAATAGTTGACATGAATAAAGAACAAACTATTAAAGATGAGATGATCGCAAGCAAATGTGGTTGGACGCCATTTAACAATTTTACCGTGAAAGGTTTTCCATTTGCAACAATTGTTAATGGTAAAATAGTAATGTTTGATGGAAAAGTTAATATTGAAGGTACAGGTCAGCCTCTAGATTTTTAGTATATTATTTTTAATTAAGTCTTCTTTTATTTCTTCTAAAATCAACGGATCATCAATAGTGGCAGGAATTTTATAAGGCTCGTTATCAGCAATTTTTCTAACCGTTCCTCTTAAAATTTTTCCCGATCTCGTTTTGGGGAGCCTTTTAACAACAATTGCTATTTTAAAAGCTGCAACTGGACCTACTTTATCCCTAACCATTTTTACACAATCATCAGTAATTTCTTTTTTATCTTTAGTGGTTCCTACCTTAAGAGCAAGTAAGCCGATTGGAATTTGACCTTTGAGTTTATCTGCTATTCCAAGTACAGCACATTCAGCTACATCTTTGTGCTCGGATAACACTTCTTCTATTGCACCAGTAGATAATCTATGTCCTGCAACATTAATAACATCATCTGTACGTGACATAATCCAAACGTATCCATCTTCGTCAATATGACCTGCATCATATGTTTGATAATAACCAGGATAAGTCGACATATAATTTATTACATACCTATCATCTGCCTTCCAAAGAGTGGGAAAAGTTCCAGGAGGCAAAGGAAGCTTAATAACAATATCTCCCATTACGCCTGGCTTAACTTCTTTTCTATTAGAGTCTAATACTTTTACATCATAACCAGGTACAGCTTTAAAAGCTGAGCCATATTTAACAGGAAAAGATTCAATGCCCGTACAATCACCAGTTATTGCCCAACTCGTTTCAGTTTGCCACCAATGATCTATAACTGGTGAATTGGAAAGTTTTTCAAACCATTTAATTGTATCTGGATCCGCTCTTTCCCCAGCAAGAAATAATTTTTCAAATTTACTTAAGTCATACTTTTTAAAAAATTCTCCATTAGGATCTTCTTTTTTGATAGCTCTTATAGCTGTAGGAGCAGTAAAAAGAGATTTAACTTTATGTTCAGAAATAACTCTCCAAAAAACTCCAGCATCAGGTGTTCCAACAGGTTTACCTTCAAACAAAACTGTTGTACATCCATAGAACAGAGGTGCGTAAACAATATAAGAATGTCCTACAATCCAACCAATGTCACTTGCAGACCACCACACATCATCTTGATCAATATTATAAATATTTTTCATCGTCCATTTTAAAGCAACTATATGTCCAGCAATATCTCTCACAATTCCTTTTGGTAAACCAGTTGTCCCTGATGTATAAAGAATGTAAGCGTAGTCAGATCCTTTCATTTTTTCACAATCTGCTGGTTTAATATCTTTTAAGGAATCTTCCCAAGAAATATCGATAGCAGGATCAAGTTCTATTTTAAATTTTTCTCTCTGAAAAATGATACATTTATTAGGTTTGTGTTTTGCTAATTCTATCGCTTTATCTAAAAGAGGTTTGTATTCAACTGTTCTACCAGGTTCGTAACCACAAGAAGCAGAAACAATTAATTTTGCCTGAGAATCATCTATCCTACTCGCGAGTTCATTTGCAGCAAAGCCACCAAAAACAACAGAATGCACAGCACCAATTCTTCCACAAGCAAGCATAGCGACTACTGCCTCAGGAATCATAGGCATATAAATTATAACTCTATCTTTTTTTTCAACGCCTTGTTTCTTTAATGCACCAGCAAACAAAGCAACCTGGTCTCTGAGTTCATTGTAAGTAATTTTTTTTTGTATATTCGTGATGGGACTATCATAAATAATTGCTATCTTTTCGCCTCGTCCATTGTTGATGTGAATATCTAGAGCATTATAGCAAGTGTTTGTTACACCATCTTCAAACCATTTATAAAAAGGAGGATTATCAGTATTTAAAATTTTTGTTGGTTTCTCATACCAAAAAATATCATCAGAGATTTTTTTCCAAAAATCCTCTTTATTTTTTATAGATGAATGATAAATTTCTTTATATTTAGACATAGTAATAACTTTAATTTTAGTTAAATTTAATTATCAACAAAAAAAATAAAAAATCTAACTAAAATAACTTATTAATTAATTAATATTTAGAGCTTAATTGAGTTTAAGTCTTTAAAAGCGCGTAACTTTAGACACTTGTCCTATTTTTTTTTATACCTATATTTACAATAATGCCCAAAATTACTTATATTTCACATGATGGAAAAAAAAATACAGTAGAAGTTCCCGTGGGACTCACTGTTATGGAAGGAGCCTTACAAAATAATATTCAAGGAATAGATGCTGATTGTGGTGGCTCAATGGCTTGCGCTACTTGCCATGTTTATGTCTCAGAAAACTGGCTTAATAAAATAGACAAAACGCAAGACGCAGAACAAGATATGTTAGATATGGCTTATGAGCCAAAAAAAAATAGCAGACTAAGTTGTCAAATTATTATCTCAGATCAACTTGATGGATTGGAAGTGACAACACCTATAAAACAGACTTAAATGATAAAAACAGATGCAATTATAATTGGAGCTGGTCCCACAGGCCTATTCGCAGTTCATCAGCTTGGAATAATTGGATTGAAATGTGAAATCATAGACAACTTAGATCGAGCAGGTGGCCAATGCATAGAACTTTATCCGGACAAACCTATTTATGATATTCCTGCTGTTCCAGAGTGTACAGGAGAAGAATTAACAAATAGTTTATTAAAACAAATGGCACCATTTAAAGCTAATTTTCATTTAAACCAAAGAGTAGAGGAAATAAAACAAGAAAATAATTTATGGATATTAAAAACAAACAAAGGAAATGTTTTTTCAGCACCAAATGTTATTATTGCTGGAGGTGTAGGTTCATTTGAACCAAGAAAAATTATACTTAAAGAAGCTGAAAAATTTGAAGGTAATCAAATTTTTTATTCTGTGACTAACAAAAATCTATTTCAAAATAAAAAAATCTCAATTTTTGGTGGAGGTGATTCAGCTTTAGATTGGGCTCTAGAGCTTTCAAAAACAAACCAAGTTACTTTAATACATAGAAGATCAGAGTTTAGAGGAGCTGCTCACACTTTAAATGAAGTTAAACAAAAAGAAAAAGAGGGTAAAATATTAATAAAAACCCCTTACACCTTAACCTCCATTGAAGGTGATAAGATTATGACAGGAATTGAAATTAAACATGAAGATGGAAATTTTGAAAAAATCAAAGCTGATTATATTTTAAGTTTTTTTGGTCTTATTATGAAGCTTGGACCAATCGCTGAGTGGGGTTTAAATATTGATAAAAAAACTATTCCAGTCAATACTGAAACTTTTCAAACCAACAAAAAAGGTATTTTTGCTATCGGTGATATCTGTACTTATCCAGGTAAATTAAAACTTATTTTGTCCGGTTTTCATGAAGGAGCCCTAGCAGCTAGAGCTTGTTTTAAACGAGCTAAGCCCAATGAAACCTACAGGTTTGAATTTACTACAGCTTCAAAAAATATTCATGACAGACTGGGTGTAAAAAAATGATAGAACTTTTTTCCGCTAATACACCTAACGGAAAAAAAATTTCTATTATGCTTGAAGAAATTAAGTACGATTATAAAGTGACTTCAATTGACATCTCTAAAGACGAGCAATTTAATGCTAAGTTTAAAAAAATAAGTCCTTTCAGCAAGATACCTGTTATTATTGATCATAAAAATAACACTAGTCTTTTTGAATCTGGTGCTATTTTAATTTATCTAGGTGAGCAAAGTAAAAAATTTTATGATCAAGATAAAAAGACAATTATCAATCAATGGCTAATGGCTCAAATGGCTTATGTCGGACCGATGCTTGGCCAGCACCACCAATTTCATCATTACAACCCAGGTAAAAGTAAATTTGGTGAAGAAAGATATTTTGATGTTTGCAAGCGGATTTACAAAGAGTTAGACGAGAGATTAGAAGATACAGAGTATTTAGCAGGAAATTTTTACTCCATAGTGGACATAGCCACTTTCCCGTGGATTGCTAGACATGAATGGCATGACATTGGACTAAAAAAATATAAAAATTTAACACGATGGTATGAATTGATTTCAAAAAGAGAAGCAGTACAAAAAGGATACGATCTTTTTGAAAGAGGAGAAAAAGTTCCTAGGGTCTAACCTTCAATATAAATTTTTTCATCCCGCTCATGTCTTTCTTGAGATTCGATTGAAAGAGTAGCAATTGGTCTTGCCATAAGTCTTTTTAATCCTATAGGCTCAGATGTTTCATCACAATATCCGTAAGTATCATCTTTAATCCTACGTAAAGCTGAATCGATTTTTTCTATAAGTTTTCGGCTTCTAGCTAGAGCCTTCATTTCAACGGATTTATCTGTGTAGGAAGAAGCTTGATCGATCACATCAGCTGATGAAACACTATCGTCCGAAGAATTTAAAAGATTAGTTAAAGAATTTGATTTAATTATGTCTTTTTTCCAACGCACTAATTCTTGTGTAAAAAACTGTTTATGCTTAGCACACATATACTTTTCTTTAACGCTTGGCGCGTAACTTTTTTTACCAGATTTTTTTACAACTTTAACTATTGGCTTTTTTGTGAGTTTTTTAATCATATTTTAAAAAGAGCGGAGTATATGTTTCAAATTATGCGTGTCAATAGGCTTTAAATTGTACTAATTTGTGACAGAATAATGAAAATAAAAAATATTTCTTTAATATTTAATCTATTCCTACTCACTCATTTGTTGATATGGACGCTTGTACCTTTTCTTTCAAATAAAAATTTGCCTCTAGATACAATCGAAGCTTTAGCATGGGGCACTCACTTAGACTGGGGTTGGGATAAGCACCCACCGTTAAGCATTTTTTTTCCAGAAGTTTTTTATCAATTATTTGGTAACCAAGATTGGGCATATTATTTATTAAGCCAAATATTTATTATTTTTTCATTTTTTACCATTTTTAAGCTGGCAAAAGAATTTTTGAAAAATGAAACTTACGCATTAATTTCAGTTTTTTTACTTGAAGGAATTTATTTTTATAACTTTACTACTCCGGAATTTAACGTCAATATATGTCAAATTCCTTTTTGGTCATTAACTATTTATTATAGTTGGCAAAGTTTTAAAAACAATAAAACTCACGACTGGATATTGTTTGGACTATTTGCTGGGTTGGGTGTTTTATCTAAATATTTATTTATCTATCTATTAATTGGCATAAATTTTTTTTTTATTTATTACTTAAAAAAAAATAAAAAGTTCAATTTTAAATATTTTATTCCAATAGTAGTTTTTTTATTAGTATTGAGTCCGCATTTAATATGGTTAGTTGAGAATGATTATAAAACAATCACTTATGGACTGAAAAGGACAAGCCTTGAAAGTAGCATTCTTTTAAATCATTTAGCTTATCCATTAAAATTTATTTTTAAGCAGGCAGCTATTCTTTTGCCTTTTTTTATACTTTTAAGCTTAACTCTTAAAAAATTTAAATTTAAATTTAATCAAAAAGACGAAAAATCAATTTTCTTAATTTTTATTACTTTTGTACCAATTTTATCAATGCTCATAACTTCTTTAATTTTTGCTGCTAATATCCGAACAATGTGGATGACACCTTTTTATTTATTTTTTGGTTTATTTTTTATTTATCATTTTAAATCTAGTATTAATTTAAATTTTTTAAAACAATTTATGTTTGGTTTTTTATTTATTTTTATTATTTCTCCAGCGATTTATTTGTATATTTCAATTTCAAAAAACAACAAAAGAACAGATTATCCAGGTAAAGAAATTGCATATTTAGTTCAAGATAGATGGAATAAAAATTTTGTTAATAATATAGAGATTATAGTTGGAGATGAGTGGGTAGCAGGAAATTTATCTTATCACCTTCAATCTAGACCGCAGTGGTTTAATAATTTAGAACCAAAACTAAAAGAATTAAAACTGAGCGGTGGTGTAATCTACGTTGGTAATGCAGATGTCTTAAAATCGGTTTGTCCTGGAGAATTTGGAAGTATCAAAAATCAAGGAATTTGTATGATTGGAGTACGATGAAAAAATTTATGATATTAATACCTATTTATAATGATTGGGAATCCTTAATAAAACTTTTGACTAATATTAATGAAAATATAAAAAATATAAAAGAAACTCAGTTTGATTGTGTCATAATCAATGATTGTTCAACAATAGCAAATCCAAAAATTAAAATTCCACCTCAAATTAATTCAATAAAAATTATTCACATGAGTAAAAATAAAGGACACGCTAGGTGTAATGCTTTTGGAATAAAGTATTTAGCCGAGAGTTCAGATTTTGACTATCTTATTTTAATGGATGGAGACGGTGAAGACAGGCCAGAAGAAATAAAACTATTAGTAAACAAAATCTTGCTTGAACCGGATAAGTCTGTTGTTGCAAAACGTATTAAAAGATCTGAAGGCCCCTTGTTTCAAATGCTTTATAAGCTTCACAAATATCTAACTTTACTCACAACTGGTAAACTTATCAATTTTGGAAACTATACTTGCTTAACAAAGAACGACTTAAAAATGCTATCTACTAAAGCTAGTTTATGGAGCAGCTATTCTGGTGCTTTTAAATCTAATATAAAAAATTACAATGAAGTTAATTCAATAAGAGGAATGAGATATTTTGGTCCAACACAAATGTCGTTATTTAAACTTCTTATTCATTCTTTTTCTATTATAGCTGTATTTAAATATCGAGTTTTTTTTACATCGCTTATTTTATTAACCCTATTTCATTATCTAGGAATTTTTATGAAATTTAATTTTTTACTTCTACAAACATTGACTGTGCTATTTAATATATTAGTTTTTATCGTCTCTTTTAGAGAAAATGAAAAAGAACTCAAAAACTGCAAGCTTGATATTGCTAGTACAGAGAGTCTTGCACACTAAGAAGTTGTAAAATGAGTCCAGACTAGAATCAAAAGTGAATCAAAACGTGAACATTCAATCTACATCTAGATTATTTGTGTATAAGTATAACAATATGTATTTTTAGAAACATTTGATAAAAGAATAAAAAAAGATTTAATCTAAAAATTATGAAAATTGAATACTTTTATAGCCTAGCATCTCCATTTACTTTTCTTGGGTCGGAAAAGTTTCGAACAATTGTAAAAAAATACAACGCAGAAATAGTTGAAAAGCCATGCGATTTAGTAGGAGGAATATTTTCTAAGACTGGTGGAGTTCCTGTTCCACAAAGATCACCACAAAGACAAAAATATAGACTCGATGAATTGAAAAGATGGAGTGAATTTCTAAATATTAAAATTAATATTAAACCAAAGTTTTTTCCACCAAAGGATCCGCACGTTCCAGCAAAATACACGATAGCAGCAAACTTACTTGGTGTAAAATTTTTTTTTGGGCATGAACTTTTGAAAAAATTATGGATTGAGGAAAAAGATATTTCTGATGAAAAAAATATCGAATTAATTAGCAAGCAATTTAAAATAGATTTTAAAGAACTTTCTTTATTAGCAAAATCAGAAAAAGTTACGAGAATCTACAAAGACAACACTGAAGAAGCTATTCAAAAAAATGTTTTTGGGGCACCGACTTATATTGTTAATGATGAATTATTTTGGGGACAAGATAGGTTGGAATTTTTAGAACGAACCTTGAAAAAATTCTAAGATGCTAAAACATATTTCTGAAAATATTTTAAAAAAAAAATATTTATACTTTTTATCTACACAAGAAACACGAAACAAACCTTTCCAAAATAAAATTAGTCAATTAAAGAACTTCTATCTACCTGTTTGTGAAAAAATTTATCATGATTATAAAAAAAATAAAAAAATAAAAATTATAGGCCTCGCAGGAGGACAAGGTGCCGGAAAAACAACCATAACTCATATTTTAAAATTAATATTGGAAGTAAAATACAACCTAAACGTAGCATGTTTTTCGATTGATGATTTTTACAAAACCTTAAGTGAAAGGTCTAGCCTTGCAAAAAATGTGAATAAATTATTTAAAACGCGCGGAGTTCCAGGTACACATGATACAAAATTAATAAAAAAAACATTTAACAATCTAACTAATAAAAAATTTAGACCAGTGCTTATTCCTCGATTTGATAAATCAAGAGATGATCGTTTTACAAAAAAATATTGGCAGAAAATAACGCAGCAACCTAAGATAATTATTTTTGAAGGATGGTGCGTAGGTGCTAGACCACAAAACAATAAAGATTTATTAAAACCAATGAATATTTTAGAAAAAAAACAAGATTTAGACTTTAAATGGAGATCAAGAGTAAATAGTGAATTGAAGAATGAATATAAAAAAATTTTTAAAAAAATCAATATGTTAATTTTTTTAAAAGTTCCTAGTTTTAGTTGTGTTTATACATGGAGACTCTTACAAGAAAAAAAGCTTCAATTAACTTCTAAAGGAAAAAAGATTATGTCTAAATTACAGGTGCGTGAATTTATCATGTATTATGAGAGAATAACCATGCAAATGCTTAAAGATTTACCACACAAAGCTCATACAGTTCTTTATTTAGACAAACAACATAGATTTAATAAAATTAAATTTAATTAATATGAAATTTTTTATTATTCTTATTGTACTTATTTTTAATCTAAGCAAAGTTTCCGCTTCTGAATTTTTAAAATATTTAGAAAGTGCTTATCAAAATAATCCAATTTTAAATGCTGAAAGAGAGAACTATAAAGCTATTAAAGAAAATATTAATATTTCAAGAAGTGAATTTTTACCGAGCGTTTCCATTTCAGAAATTAAAGATAGCCAACAAGACTCTAACAGAACTAATAAAACAGGTGTACCACTTCCTGACACCAGTAATAATAAAACCACACAATCTATATCGATAGATCAAAAAATTTTTCAAGGATTCCAAGGCTATAATACAATAAAAAAATCTCAAATTGAATCCAAACAAGCATTACTTAGGTTGAAAAATGTTGAACAGAATGTTTTATTAGAATCAGCTTTTGTTTATTATGATCTGATTTATAAAATTAAAAACAAAAAATTTAATTTAGCCAATGTTGATTTGTTTGAAAGACAAGTTGAAACAGATCAGTCTAGATTACAAAAAGGAGAGATTACTTTGACAGACCTAGCTCAATCTGAATCTTCATTAGCCGGAGCTAATGCTAATCTGATCTCAGCGGACACAGAACTCTTAGCGGCTAAAAGTAATTTTGTAAGAATAATTAGATTGTCATCATCAAATGATATTTTAAAAAATAACCCTACTGATGATTTAAATCTAAGTTTTCCTCAAGATTTAAAAACAGCTCTGATGTCTTCGGAAAAAAATAATACAAAATTACTTCTTGCTAAACTTGACTACGAAATTTCCAAAAAAAACGTAAACATTGAAAAATCTAAATTTTCTCCTTCGGCTTCAATTAACTACACGCAGTCAAAAAACAAAGAATATAGCGCTTCTGTTGATAAAACAGATCAAGAAACACTCAAAGCTACAGTGACTATGCCTCTTTTTAGTGGTGGTGAAAACTATTCTTCTTTAAAAAAATCGAAATTTAAAAAAGAACAAAGTAGTTTAATTTTACAAGATACATTAAACGCAGTAAAAACCGATACTGCAAACTCATGGTCAGTTTATCAATCAGCACAAAGTGTTTTAGAAGCAACACAAGCTCAAGTTAAAGCAGCTGAAATTGCAAATGAAGGAATAACTTTAGAGTATGACTCGGGTAACACTAGAACAACTTTAGAAGTCATTCAGTCAAGAAGCCTACTTTTGGATGCAAGAATAGCGAATGCCAAAGCTGAAAGTAATTTTGAGGTATCTAAATTTGAGTTGTTAGCTGTGCTTGGTGAGCTTACTTTAAATAAACTTAAAAATTCTTAAATTCTAAGCCTTTTTGACGTTTTTTTTAATACTTGAAAAAAAAGAACAAAATGTGTACATTGATTTCAACGATTCGAACCAAAAAAAAAGGAAAAAAATGATAAAAAATAACCTAAAAGTAGTTAAGTCAGACAGTAAAAAAGAACAAGAGTTAAAAGAAAAAAACAAGGCTTTAGAAGCAGCAATCAGTCAAATAGACCAAAATTTTGGAAAAGGTTCAGTAATGAAGCTTGGCCAACAACAAGCTTTAGATATTGAGGCAGTTTCAACAGGATCCTTGAGCTTAGATTTAGCTTTAGGCATAGGAGGATTGCCAAAGGGCAGAATTATAGAAGTATATGGACCAGAATCGTCAGGTAAGACAACCTTAGCGCTTCAAGTACTAGCCGAAGCACAAAAAAAAGGTGGAATATGCGCTTTTGTTGACGCCGAACATGCGCTAGATCCTATTTATGCAAAAAAACTAGGTGTAAAAACCAGCGAGTTATTAATCTCTCAACCTGACACAGGTGAACAAGCCTTAGAAATAGCCGATACATTAATTAAATCTGGATCAATATCAGTGCTTGTTATTGATTCTGTTGCCGCCCTTACGCCAAAGGCAGAATTAGAAGGCGAGATGGGTGACCATCATGTCGGTCTTCAGTCAAGGTTAATGAGTCAAGCTTTAAGAAAAATAACTGGATCCGTTTCTAAATCAAATACAATGGTTATTTTCATAAATCAAATAAGAATGAAAATTGGTGTTATGTTTGGAAGCCCTGAAACAACATCAGGTGGAAATGCTTTAAAATTCTACTCATCCGTTAGACTAGATATTAGAAGAATAGGTGCAATAAAAGATAAAGATGAAATTATTGGAAACTCAACTAGAGTTAAGGTGGTAAAAAATAAAGTAGCACCACCATTTAAAGTAGTCGAGTTTGACCTTATGTATGGAAAAGGAATAAGCAAAACAGGTGAACTTGTAGACCTTGGTGTTAAAGCTGGTGTCGTAGAAAAAGCTGGTGCATGGTACGCTTATAAAGGTGAAAAAATTGGTCAAGGGAGAGAAAATGCTAAAATTTTCTTAGAACAGAATCCGAAAGCAGCCGAAGAAATTGAAAAAACAATCAGAGATCAAGCGTCTGCAGTAAGAGACGCACTAGACGGAAACCCTGTCGCTAAAGAAAAAGATTCTGAAAGCAAGCTGGTAGATAAAAAAGATTTAGCAGAAGATAAAAAAGAAACAGTTGAAAATAAAAAAGATTCAACTGATTTAGAAAAAAAATAATAATTATAGTCGTTATCTCAGCGAAAGGCCTTAGTAGGCCTTTCGTGTCCCTTTTCTTGAATACTCAAAAAAATACAACCTGAAATTACATACAGGTAAAATTTACTGTTTATTGAAAATTGAGATTATAGTTAAATTTAACATAAATAAAAAAACAGGAGGAAACTATGAGTGCACAAACGAAAAGTGCGAAAATGTCACCTTCCATAGATACTTCACATCTTAAAGTTAAATTTCCATTCAAATCTAAATATGGAAATTTTATTGGTGGAAAGTTTGTAGAACCAAAATCTGGTAAATATTTTAATAATACCACACCAATTACAAACGAAGTTATCTGTCAGGTACCACGTTCGAATGAGAAAGATGTTGAATTTGCTTTAGACGCAGCTCACGCTGCATTTCCTACATGGGGAAAGACTTCTATTAGCGAGAGATCTAATATTCTCTTAAAAATAGCTGAGGTAATAGAAAAAAACTTAAACCTTCTAGCAACAGCAGAATGTCTTGATAATGGTAAGCCAATCAGAGAATGTATGGCTGCAGATTTACCACTAGTTGTTGATCATTGGAGATACTTTGCAGGAGTAATTAGAGCGGAGGAAGGATCTATAGGAGAGATAAGCAACGATGAATACTCTTATCACGTTCCAGAACCACTTGGTGTAGTTGCACAAATTATACCGTGGAACTTTCCACTTTTAATGGCTACGTGGAAACTAGCTCCAGCTTTAGCTGCAGGAAACTGCGTTGTGTTAAAACCTGCTGAACAAACGCCAGCATCCATTTTACTTTTAATGGAACTAATTGGTGACTTACTTCCACCAGGAGTTCTTAATATTGTTAGTGGTTACGGTTTGGAAGCTGGAAAACCTTTAGCGTCTTCTAAAAGAATTAGAAAGATTGCCTTTACTGGTGAGACTACTACTGGACGTCTAATCATGCAATATGCTGCACAAAACATAATTCCAATAACATTAGAATTAGGAGGGAAATCTCCTAACGTGTTTTTTGAAGATGTTATGGATAAAGATGATGCCTTCTTTGATAAATGTTTAGAAGGTTTCACTATGTTTGCCCTTAACAATGGAGAAGTTTGTACTTGTCCGAGTAGAGCTTTAGTTCAAGAATCTATTTATGATAAATTCATGAAGAGAGCCTTAGAAAGAGTTAAAGCAGTCAAGCAAGGTAATCCTTTACAAATGGACACTATGTTAGGAGCACAATGTTCTCTAGAACAAATGGAAAAAATAAAATCTTACTTAGATTTAGGTAAGAAAGAAGGAGCCAAAGTTCTAGCTGGAGGAAATGTTACTAAAATGAATAGTGGCTTAGAAAATGGAAACTATATTGAAGCAACTGTCTTTGAAGGAAAAAATGACATGCGTGTATTCCAAGAGGAAATATTTGGACCGGTAGTTTCGGTTACTACATTTAAAGATGAAGCAGATGCACTTAAAATTGCAAATGACACTCTCTATGGTTTAGGAGCAGGTGTTTGGACTAGAAATGGAAACATTGCATACAGAATGGGTAGAGGAATACAAGCAGGTAGAGTTTGGACAAACTGTTACCACGCTTACCCAGCTCATGCTGCATTCGGAGGGTACAAACAATCTGGTATCGGTAGAGAAACTCATAAAATGATGTTGAATCATTATAGACAAGTGAAAAATTTACATGTGTCCTATAGTGAAAGTAAACTAGGTTTCTTTTAAAAAATATATTATAGTGGCTCGTACTCATCACGAGCCATATAAAAATGAAAGTTACCGCAACCTTATCTGCAAAAAAATTACTTAATGACTTAAAAAAAGTTCATGGAAGTGATCTTTTATTTCATCAATCTGGTGGGTGTTGTGATGGAAGTGCACCGATGTGTTTTCCGGCAAAAGAATATCAAGTAGGTGACAGTGATATAAAATTAGGTGAAATTGACGGTACACCATTTTACATGAATGAAGACCAGTACAAGACTTGGAAGCACACAGACCTTACTATTGATGCGATTAATGGCATGGGTGGCATGTTTTCATTAGATAATGGAACTGGCCGACGGTTTCTCACTAAATCAGAAGTTTGTTTAGTAAAAGACGATTAAAATTAAAAATCAGTATTTAGACTTATAGACAACTTAAAAAATATCTGTATTTATTGAGTTATGAGCCAGATTTTATTAACCGATGTAAGAAAAATATTTTTAGAATACTTTAAAAAAAATAATCATCAGATTGTTGAGTCTAGTAATTTAGTTCCTAATAATGACCCAACACTAATGTTTACTAACTCAGGCATGGTTCAGTTCAAAAATGTTTTCACTGGTCTTGAAAAAAAACCTTTTAAATTAGCTACAACTGCTCAAAAATGTGTTCGAGCTGGAGGTAAACATAATGATTTAGAAAATGTAGGGTACACACCAAGGCACCATACCTTTTTTGAAATGATGGGAAATTTTTCGTTTGGTGATTATTTTAAAGAACAAGCCATTCAACATGCTTGGAACTTATTAACAAAAGAATTTAAATTGTCTAAGGAAAAATTATTAGTTACTGTTTATTCTGAAGATGATGAATCGTATAATCTTTGGAAAAAAATAGCTGGCTTCTCAGATGATAAAATAATTAGAATATCTACATCCGACAACTTTTGGTCAATGGGAGATACTGGACCTTGTGGACCGTGTTCAGAAATTTTTTACGATCATGGTGATAAATTAAAAGGAGGACCTCCAGGTTGCGCAGATGAAGATGGAGATAGATTTATCGAAATCTGGAATCTAGTCTTTATGCAATATGAACAAATTTCAAAAGACAAAAGGATTGATCTTCCTCGACCATCTGTTGATACAGGTATGGGGCTAGAAAGAATGACAGCAGTCCTTCAAGGCACACATGATAATTATAATATTGACCATTTTAAAAATATTATAAACGCGTCATCAGAAATTACTAAAGCCCCTGTTACTAACAAAACAATAGCTAGCCATAGGATTATTGCTGACCATTTAAGAGCAAGTAGTTTTTTAATTGCAGAAGGAATACTCCCATCTAACGAAGGACGTGGCTACGTACTTAGAAGAATAATGAGAAGAGGAATGCGTCACGTACATACATTAGGAAGTAAAAATCCAATCTTTTTTAAACTTTTTGAAACACTTTTAAACGAAATGTCAGAAAGCTATCCTGAACTTAAGAGAGGAAAAGATTTAATTGAAGAAACACTTAAAAATGAAGAGGAAAAGTTTTCATCATTATTAGATCGCGGAATTAAAATATTGGATGAAAATTTAGAAAAAGTTAAAAATAAAACTTTACCAGGCAACATAGCATTTAAACTTTATGATACTTATGGTTTTCCGTTAGATTTAACAGCAGATATTTTAAGAGGAAAAAATATTGCTGTTGACTATACTGGTTTTGAAAAATCTATGGAAGCAAGTAAAAATCTAGCAAGAGCTAACTGGAAAGGTTCTGGTGATAAATCAGTTGAAGAAAAATGGTTCAAAGTTAGAGAAGAACTAAGTGCAACAGAATTTTTAGGATACGAGTACGACAAAGCAGAAGGAGTTATTTTAAAAATATCAAAAGATAATAAATTTATTGAAGAAGCTAGAACTGGTGATGAGATTGAAATAATAACTAATCAAACTCCTTTTTATGGCGAATCTGGTGGTCAAGTTGGTGACCAAGGCGTTATACGTACAAATAAGTCTAAAATCACTATTAATGATACTTTAAAAAAAATGGGAGATCTACATGTCCATTTAGGAAAAATAGAATCAGGATCTATTAAAGTAGGCGAGACAGTTAATTTAGAGATAGATAAAGAAAAGAGAAATAACTCAAGAGCATATCATTCAGCAACACATTTATTACATGAGGCACTAAGAAGAACACTGGGTAAACACGTTACTCAAAAAGGCTCGTTAGTTAGCCCAGAAAAATTAAGATTTGATTTTAGTCACAACAAACCTGTTGATAGCAATGAGATTAGTAAAATTGAAAAATTTGTAAACGATATGATCGAAGCCTCAAGTGAAGTGAAGACACGAATAATGACAACAAAAGAAGCTGTAGAAAATGGTGCTCTAGCTTTATTTGGAGAAAAATACGGAGATGAAGTTAGAGTTCTTTCAATGGGAAAAGAAGGAGATTCATTTTTTTCTACAGAATTATGCGGAGGAACACATGTTAGAAACATTAAAGATATCGGTAAATTTAAAATTATTAACCAATCATCTATAGCATCAGGAATAAGAAGAATAGAAGCTCTCAGAGATAAGCAGCTTGAAAATTACGAAAAACAAATAACAGAAAATAAATTCAAAAAAGAAAAAAACTTAAAGGAAGAAATTAATATTATTAAAAAAAAATTAGAGTTATTGAGCATCGCGCCAAATTATAATGTAGATATAAAACTAGGTGAAAATTTAAAAAATTTAACAAAACAAATTGAGCAAATTGAGATTAAAAATATAATTAACAATAAGACTAAAAATGTAATCAAAGATAAAAAGATAAGTAGCTTTATTTTAAGGTTCCAAGTTGTTACTGATTTACCCCCCAAAGAATTAAGAAACATAGTAGATCAAGGAAAGAAAGAAATTAAAGAAGGTGTAATACTTGCGTTTAGTATTTTTGAAGGAAAAGTTGGAGTAGCAGTGGGTGTTACCAAAAAATTAATAGAAAAATTTGACGCTGTAACACTTGTTAAACAAGCAGCAGAAATCTTAGGAGGCAATGGAGGTGGTGGACGAGTAGACTTTGCGCAAGCAGGCGGAGAAGATCAAAATAAAATTGATGAAGCTTTTGAAGCTTTAAGTAAAAAAATTATTTAAGTTTTTTTTTAAGTTAGAATTTATTTGTTCAAGAAACTCATTGGTAGTTAAGTATTTAGCTGATTTATCAATTAATATAGCGAGATCTTTTGTCATAGATCCACTTTCTACTGTTTCAACACAAACACTCTCTAATATTTTAGAAAATTTTGTTAAATCATTATTGTTATCTAACTTTCCTCTATGAGCCAAACCTCTTGTCCAAGCAAAAATAGATGCAATTGGATTCGTAGAAGTTTCTTTTCCTTGTTGGTGCATTCTATAGTGTCTTGTTACTGTTCCATGTGCAGCTTCAGCCTCAACTATCTTCCCGTCAGGTGACATTAAAACACTCGTCATTAGACCTAAAGAACCAAAACCTTGAGCAACTGTATCTGATTGCACATCTCCATCGTAATTTTTACAAGCCCAAATATATGCTCCATTCCATTTCATTGCACAAGCAACCATGTCATCAATTAATCTGTGTTCATAAGTTATGTTTGCAGTTTTAAATTTATCAGCAAATTCTTTATTAAATATCTCTTCAAACAAATCTTTAAATCTTCCATCATAAGCCTTTAAAATAGTGTTCTTAGTTGATAAATAAACTGGCCAATTTCTTTCTAAACCATAGTTCATACATGATCTTGCAAAATCTCTAATTGAATCATCTAAGTTGTACATTGACATAGCAACTCCAGGGCCGGGAAAGTTAAAAACTTCAAATTCTTTTTTGTCTTTTCCATCTTCAGAAGTCCATTTAATTTCCATTTTACCTTTACCTGGAACTAAAAAATCTGTCGCTCTGTATTGATCACCAAAAGCATGTCTTCCGATCACTATAGGCTTAGTCCATGTAGGCACTAGTTTTGGAATATTTTTACATATTATAGGTTCTCTAAAAACTGTTCCGCCTAATATATTTCTTATCGTTCCATTAGGAGATCTCCACATTTTTTTAAGATTAAACTCTTTTACTCTTTCTTCATCAGGAGTTATTGTTGCACACTTGATGCCAACACCATATTTATTTATTGCATTTGCGGAATCTATAGTTATTTGATCTGAGGTCTTATCTCTACTCTCAACACTCAAGTCGTAATATTTAATATCTAGGTCTAAATATGGTGAAATAAGTTTTTCTTTGATAAATGACCAAATAATTCTTGTCATTTCGTCGCCATCTAACTCAACGATGGGGTTTTTTACCTTAATTTTTGACATATAAAATTTTGTAAATATAAATTGATTAAAATGAATTTTTATACATATTATGCTTCATTATCAAATTTAAAAAAATGTTAAATACAGTTTTACCAAAAATACACAAAGAAGGTTATCGTTTTTTGGCCATAGCCATAGTAGTTACTTTTATTTGTCTTCTAATTTCAAAAACTTTAGGGTTAATTGCAATCTTATTAACTGTATGGGTTTACTACTTCTTTAGAGATCCTGACCGAGTGTCTATTCAAGATGATAATTTTTTAGTAAGTCCAGCTGATGGCCTGATATCTAATATCGCAGAAGTAGATGGTCCAGCAGAACTTTCTTTAGAAAATAAAAAATTTACAAAAATTAGTATTTTCATGAATGTCTTTAATTGCCATGTTAATCGAACACCTGCTTCAGGGAATGTAGAGGAAATATTATACAAACCAGGAAAATTCTTGAATGCCTCACTTGATAAGTCTAGCGAAGAAAATGAAAGAAATTATTATAGGCTAAAGTTAAAAGACGGAGATGAAATTATAATTGTCCAAATAGCAGGATTAATAGCCAGAAGAATAGTAACTGAAGTTGAGATTAATCAATCGATTGAACAAGGTGAACGAATTGGAATGATAAGATTCGGAAGTAGGGTGGATGTTTATTTTAATAATAGAAAATTATTAGCTAAATTAGGACAAAACGTTGTTGCTGGTGAAAGTTTACTAGCAGTCAAATAAAATGGAAGAAAAAAATCCTTTTAATTTAGTTTCATCAAAAAAATCTAGATTTATTTTACCAAATTTATTAACTCTAATTGGTGTTTGTCTTGGAATTAGTTCAATAAAATTTGCACTAGATCAGAACTATAGTTTAGCGGTAATTTTTTTAATTTTTGCAGCTATTTTAGATACATTGGATGGTAGAATTGCTAGATTAATTAAAGGCACTTCTGAATTTGGAAAAGAGTTAGACTCTCTCACAGACTTTGTTAGTTTTGGTATTGCCCCGGCTTTTATATTATATTTTTGGGAGTTAAAAAATTATGGCAAAATAGGATGGGCGATAACTTTAATTTTTTCAGTTTGTTGCGTACTAAGACTTGCAAGGTTTAATTTAACAAAAATTTCTGAGGACGCTGAATGGAAACGTAACTATTTTGAAGGCATACCTTCACCAGCAGGAGCAATCATAATACTATTACCATTAATTTATGAGCTTTCAGAATTACAGCTAAATTTAGATGTTAAAAAATTTACGCCATATTTAGTAATAATAGTAGCTGTTTTCTTGATTAGCAACATCCCAACATTTTCTTTGAAAAAAATTAAAATATCAAGCCAATTAACTATTTTTCTTTTGTTTGGAATTGTAATTATATTTGTTTCATTAATATTTTTTACATTTAAAGCATTACTGGTAATAGGTTTATTCTATTTAATGTCAATTCCAGTTAGTTATTATTTGTACAAAAGAACAAGTAAAAAATTAAGTAAAATTTCAAAAGAAGAAGATCATGAAGATATTCTTTAATGAAAAAAACAAAAAGAGCAAAAAAAAGCAGAACCTGGGTTATCAAACAACATCGTGACCAATTCTTTAAAAAAGCCAAAGTGCTTGGTTATAAATCAAGGGCTGCTTTTAAGTTAATTGAAATAAACCAAAAATTTAATTTTATAAAAAAAAATACAAACCTTTTAGATATTGGGTCTACACCTGGAGGTTGGTCCCAAGTAGCATCAAAAATTATAACCAACGGAAAAATTCTTGCAGTAGATATAAATCCAATGGAAAAAATTGAAAATGTTTCATTTTTTAACAATGATTTTTCCGATGAAATAATTCAAGAAAAAATCTTAAGAAAATTTAATGACAAAATTGATGTTATAGTTTCTGACATGGCAGAAAATACAACTGGAAATAAAACAGTTGATGCTATTAGAACTAATAGCCTATGCACTGATGTCATTATTTTTTCTTTAAAAGCGTTGACTAAAAAAGGTAGTCTAGTATCTAAACTGTTTATGGGTGAAGATTTTTTAGAAGTTAAGAATTTAGCTAAAAAAAATTTTAAGAATGTTGATTTTTTTAAACCGGAGTCTAGTAGAAGCGAGTCAAAAGAAACATATATAATTTGTTCCACACTAAAGACTTTATAATTTTGTAAAATTGTATATAAGTTTATATGGAAGTAATCAAAGAAGCTTTAACATTTGACGATATTCTACTCGTTCCAAGATATTCGTCTATTTTACCATCAGAAACAAAATTAAATATAGAATTAGGAAAAAATTTAAAATTAAAAATTCCTTTTTTATCCTCAGCAATGGACACAGTTACGGAATCTACTATGGCGATAGCCTTGGCTCAAACTGGTGGTTTAGGAGTTATACATAGGAATTTATCAATTGATAAACAGTCAAAAGAAATTAATAAAGTAAAAAAAAAAAATTTTATCGTAGGGGCCGCTATTGGTACTTCTAATGAAGATATAATCAGAACTAAATCAGTTTTAGATGCAGGTGTAGATTTAATAGTAATAGATACAGCCCACGGACATAGTGAGAAAGTTATTAAAATTCTTAATAAAATAAAAAAAATAAAATCAAATATTCCTATATGCGTTGGAAACATAGCCACAGGTGAGGCAGCTCTAACATTATATAACGAAGGAGCAGATATTTTAAAAGTTGGAATTGGACCTGGTTCTATTTGCACCACTAGGATGATAGCTGGCATAGGTGTACCTCAAATAACTGCAATAATGGATGTTAAAAAAAATATGAAAAATAAAAAAATTAAGATTATTTCAGACGGAGGTATAAAATTTTCGGGAGACATTATAAAAGCGTTAGCAGCAGGAGCAGATGCTATAATGATGGGCTCAATTTTTGCAGGTACAGATGAAAGTCCTGGAAAAAAATTTAAGTTTAATAATAAATTTTATAAATCTTACAGAGGCATGGGGTCAATAGGCGCTATGTCTGCTGGCTCATCTAATAGATATTTTCAAAAAAATCACAATGATAAATCAAAATTTGTGCCAGAAGGTGTTGAAGCAAGAGTAGCATATAAAGGGTGTGTAGAAAAAATTTTATACCAATTACAAGGTGGCCTTCGATCTTCAATGGGCTATATAGGTGCAGTAAAAATAAGCGAAATTAAAAAAAAAGCAAAATTTATTAAAATTACAAAAGCAGGATTTTATGAAAGTATGGTACATAGCGTGGAGATGACCAAAGAAGAATTAAATTATAAATTATGAACAAAAATATTTTAATTATTTTACTATCATTCATTTTATTTAATTTTAATACTATTTCTGTCAGTGCTAAAAATTCATATTTTAACGATGGAAAAAAATTATTTGACAAAAAAAATTATAAAGATTCAAAGTTTTATTTTGAAAAAGATATAGTTTTTAATCCTAAAAGTGAGAATGGATATCTTTATCTATCAAAAATTTTTAAAGAAGAAGAAAATAATAATTTAGAGGAAAATAATTTAAATACTGTACTATTACTAAATCCAAAAAATGAAGAAGCAATTTATCTTTTAGCTTTACTTACTATAAAAAATTCAAACTTTTCAAAAGCCAAGAAACTCATAAGTACATTTAATTCAGTTTGTAAAAAAATGTGTTCATCTAAAGTTGAGTTACAATCAAAACTAGATAGTTCATTAAAAAGTGAATGAACCAAAATATAAACAAAGATAAAATTATAATTATTGATTTTGGTTCACAGGTTACGAAGTTAATAGCTAGAAGAATCAGGGAGTATTCTGTTTTATCTGAGATTTTAACAATCAAGGAATTAAAAAAAAAAAATATTTTTTCAAATGTAAAAGGTATTATTTTATCCGGAGGACCTTCAACAGTTACAAAGAAATCATTCCCAAAAATACCCAGTGCAATCTTTGATTTAAATATTCCTATTTTGGGTATTTGTTATGGTTTGCAGTTAATTGTAAAACATTTTAAAGGAAAAGTTATAGCAAATATAAATAAAAGAGAATTTGGTAGAGTTGTTTTAAAAAAAAATAAAAACTCACTTTTAACGAAAAATTTTTTCAAAAAAAACAAAACTATTGTATGGATGAGTCACCAAGATTCTGTTTATAAACTGCCTTTAGGTTTTTCAAAAATTGCCTCAACTCAAAAATCTACAGTTACAATTATAGAAAATAAGGAGAAAAAAATATATGGTATTCAATTTCACCCCGAAGTTACACACACTCAAAATGGAGGTATTATTTTTAAAAATTTTATTTTTAATATCTGTAAAGTCCAAAAACATTGGAAAATATACTCTGAGAAAAATAGAATTATTAAAGAAATCAAAGAAATTGTAAAAAAAGATAAAGTAATTTGTGCATTATCAGGAGGTGTTGATAGTAGTGTAGCTGCTTTATTAATCCATAAAGCTATAGGTAAAAATTTAAAATGTATCATGGTTGATACTGGGATGATGAGAAAAAATGAGTTTAAATCTACTTATAAGATTTTTAAAAATAAATATGCACTAAATGTTAAAATCATTAATGCATCAAAACTTTATTTAATGAAACTAAAGAATGTTACCGACCCTGAAAAAAAAAGAAAAATTATAGGTAATTTATTTATTCAAATATTTGAGAAAGAAGCTAAAATATTCAAAAATGTTAAATTCTTGGCACAAGGCACTTTGTATCCTGATATTATTGAAAGTAGGTCGACAACGGGCAGTAAAACATCAAAAATAAAATCACACCATAACGTTGGTGGTTTACCCAAAAAAATGAATTTAAAACTCATAGAACCTTTAAAAAATTTTTTTAAAGATGAAGTTAGAATACTCGGCAAAACCGTTGGATTAGTTAATAATATATCACAAAAACATCCTTTTCCTGGACCAGGGCTAGCTATAAGGATAGTTGGTAACATAACATCTGAAAAAGTTAAAATTTTACAAGAAGCAGATAATATTTTTATTCAACTGCTTATCGAAAATAATCTTTACAATAAAATTTGGCAAGCTTACGCAGCTTTATTACCAGTTAAGACAGTAGGTGTTATGGGTGATTCAAGAACATATGAATATATTTGTCTAATCAGAGCAGTAGTATCAGAGGACGGTATGACAGCTGATTACTTTAATTTTCCTAAATCGTTTTTAGATGAGATTTCAAATAAAATTATAAATAATGTAAAAGGCATTAACAGAGTGGTTTATGATATAACTTCAAAACCACCGAGCACAATTGAACTTGAATAAAAAATGAAAAAAAATATTTTAAAAATTATAAATTTAAAAAACAAAAGACCTTTAGTGTGTCTTACTGCTTATTCAAAACCTATTGCAAAAATTGTAGACCAATATTGTGATATTGTTTTGGTTGGAGATTCTTTGGCTACAGCAATGTATGGCATGAAAAATACTCACGATGTTACGCTCGAGACAATGATACAACACGGAATAAGCGTTAGGTCCAATATGTCAAAAGCATTATGTGTCGTAGATATGCCGGCAAATTCATACAGAACTGTTAATGAAGGAAAAAAAAATGCAATATTAATTGTTAAGAAAACAAAATGTGATGCGGTTAAAATAGAATCTAATGGAAAAAATTTTAATGTTATAGAAGGTATAGTAAAAATAGGAATACCAGTTATGGGGCATGTAGGTTTTACACCTCAATATTATAAAAAATTTAAAGTTCGTGGAGTTTTAAAAAAAGATCGTTTGAAACTAATTAAAGAAGTAGAAAGAATTGAAAAAGCAGGAGTTTTTAGTGTAGTTCTGGAATGTATTTCTGGCATGACAGCTAAAGAAATTACCAGTCTGTTAAAAATACCAACAATAGGAATTGGCGCTTCTGTTCATTGTGACGGACAAATATTAGTTACAGATGATATGCTTGGATTAAGTGGTTTTTACCCAAAATTTGTAAAAAAATTTGCAAGATTAAATAATATTATTGAAAAGAGTGTCCAAAAATATAATAAAGAAGTGTTAACAAAAAAATTTCCTATTAAAAAAAATACGTTTTAATTTATGTCAGAAGCAATATTAAAAAATAATTTCATAAAGATAATTTTTAATCAAATAAAGAATAATTTAAAAAAATTAATTAGTTTATTTTCAATTTTAATTATTTTATTATTTATTTACTTATTTTACATAAGTTTACAAAAAAAAAATACAATTAAGCTTGCAGAACAATATACGGAAGCTACCGTACAGTTCAAACAAAAAAAAATAAGTGAAAGTAAATTATTATTAGAAAATATTATTAATAAAAATCATAAATTTTATTCTCCATTAGCTTTATATTTTATAATTGATAATAATTTAGAGAAAGACGAGTTGAAAATAATTAAATTTTTTGATAAAATATTAAAAATTAGAACTATAGATAAAGAAAATTTAAATTTAATTAAAATTAAAAAAGCAATTTTCTTATTTAATGATGGGGAAGAAGGATCAATAATAAAAACACTCAAACCAGTTATCAATTCTGATTCTATTTGGAGAAATATAGCTATTAAAATGATGGCAGACTATTTTTTATCTAAAGATCAAAAAACAAAAGCTAACGAATATATTCAACTATTAAACAATAAAATAAGTAAATAATTTACAATGAAAAGATTATTATCAATCTTTATAACTGTATTACTAGCATCTTGTTCACTTGATAATAAAACTGGACTATGGAAAGATGCCTCAAACACTCCTGTTGACAAACAAGACACAACGTCAATTAATGATAGCAAACCAAATCAACAATATGAAAATCTTTTTATAGAAAAAAAAACCTACAATGAAGAAAAAAAATCTCTTAACCCCTCCAATATTAAAATAGATAAGCCATTAAAAATAATACATTGGTTAGAGCAGTATGCAGTCTCAACTAATAATATTTCTAATTTTTTCTATACCGGTAATAATAAATTGTTATCAAGGAGTAAAAAATTGAGTAACTTTACCGCTAATAAAAATTACTCTAATAGAAATATTGTTTTCTATAAAAATAATTTAATTTCTTACGATCATAAAGGAACAATCTTTACCTATTCATTAGATGTAAAAAAAAAAATATCTCAATATAATTTTTATAAGAAAAATTTTAAAAACTATGAAAAAAAAATTTACTTTATAATAAATAAAAATATTTTATACGTAGCTGACAATCTTGGTTACTTATACGCTCTTAATTTAAATGATAATAGAATTATTTGGGCCAAAAACTACGGAATACCTTTCAGGTCAAATTTAAAATTTGTAGATAATCAAATTTTGTTAGCTAACCAAGATAACGTTATCTATTCTATTGATGCAAATACTGGTGACAAAAATTGGCAATACGCAACGAGTACTACTTTTTTGAAATCTGATTTTGAAAACAATCTCGCCCTGGATCTAAAAAATAAGAATGTTTTTTTCTTAAATACTAATGGTGAACTTTATTCTATTAATTATTCTACCCAAAAATTTAATTGGTTTAAAAAATTTAAAGCCGCTTCTCAAACAGGAGATACAGAATTATTTTTAAGCCAACCTATTGTTATTAAAAATAATAATTTGATTATATCAACAAAAAAATCATTATTAAATTATGACGTAATTACTTCAGAAAAAAAGTGGAATTTAACAGCTGAACCAAATTTTAAACCTATTGTAACATCGGGTCATACTTATGTTATTTTAAAAAATAACCTTTTGCTATGTCTAGAAAATAGTACCGGTAATGTTATTTGGTCAAAAAACATTTTTAGAAATATAGAAGAAAAGAAAATAGAGAAAAAATTTAAATTAGTTATTGATTTTAAAATCGTAAATAACCAAATTAATATATATTCTAAAAATGGTTACCTATTATCCTTTAATTCTAAAAATGGAAAATTAAATTATCTTAGTAGGATTAGTAAAAATGGAATTAATTCAAAAATTTTTTTTCTTAATGATAATATGTTCTTTGTAAATAATAGTAATAAATTGTTAAAATTTAACTAATTTAACTGTTAGACTTAGAGCTTAATAAAGATAATTGTTTAATTTTTCCTTCACCTAATGAGTCTGTAGGTTTTATTGGATACTCTCCTGTAAAATAATGATCACTTAATTGAGGATATAATTTATTTCTTTCCCCAAAACCTAGTGCTTTGTACAATCCAGACAAACTTAAAAATTTTAAAGATTTTGCATTTATATGATTGCACATTTCCTGATTGCTCTTACCGTTAGCTAACAATTCTTTTTTTGTTGGCATATCTACGCCGTAAAAATCTGGAAAAAGAATTTCTGGACAAGCTATTCTTACGTGTACTTCTCTAGCTCCTGCATCGTAAAGCATTTTAACTATTTTATGACACGTTGTTCCCCGAACCAAAGAATCATCAACTAAAATAATTGATTTATTTTTTACTAGCGTTTGAGTTGCATTTAGTTTTAGTTTAACACCAAAGCTTCGTATACTTTGAGTGGGTTCAATAAAAGTCCTACCCACGTAATGATTTCTTATAAGCCCTAGTTCAAAACTTTTTTTTGAAAACTGACTATAACCAAGTGCTGCAGGCACTCCTGAGTCTGGAACCGGAACAACTAAATCAGCTTTTAAATCTGTTTCTTTAGCAAGTTCTTCACCCATTTTTTTTCTAAACTCATATGCACATCGATTTCCAATTAGACTATCTGGCCTTGCAAAATAAATATATTCAAAAGCGCACGGTCTAGCTTTAATAGGAGGAAAGGGTTTTACGCTGTTTAATTTTCCATTCTCAATGAATATAATTTCTCCATTTTCAACTTCTCTAATAAATTTAGCACCTATAATATCCAGAGCGCAAGTTTCCGAAGCAAAAACAAAAGAATTTTTTAATTTACCTACGACAAGAGGTCTAATACCAAAAGGATCTCTTAAACCAATAAGTTTTTTGTTAGTCATCATAACTAACGCATATCCCCCTTGTATCTGAAAAAGTGTATCTATAATTTTATCTATCATTTTACTTCTTTTTGATTTTGCAATTAATTGAACTATTGTTTCTGTGTCACTAGTAGTTCTAAAAATAGCACCATCCCGAACAAGGTTATTTCTAAGCTCAATAGCATTAGTTAAATTTCCATTATGTGCCAAGCTAACACCACCGCCGTATAGGTCAGCAAAAAAAGGTTGAATATTTCTCAAAGAAACTTCACCAGTCGTAGAATACCTATTATGCCCAATAGCAGAATCACCTGGTAATTTTTTTATCACTGTTGGGTCGGTAAAGTGATCCCCAACTAATCCTTGCCTTTTTTCTGAGTGATAGGTTTTACCATCGAAGGAAACAATGCCACATCCTTCCTGTCCTCTATGTTGTAAAGCGTGCAAACCAAGAGCAACTAAAGCAGATGCATCTTCGTGATTTGAAATGCCAAAAACTCCACATTCTTCCCTAGGTTTGTCTAATTTAAATGTTTTCAATTTTTTCTTTTGTATCTATTACGTCTTTGTATTTAGGAAATTCTTCAATAAGTAGATCACTACCTTTTTTAACTATATTAAATGAAAAGGCTTCATTAGTTAATATACCCCATTTCTCATAAGGATAAAGCCAGTTTAACATAGAGAGAAGACAAACTGTAATTACATAACCTCTAAACATACCAAACAGAACACCAAATGATTTATCTACAGAACCAAGTCCCGTCCACTTAACTGTTTTTCCAATAGCTTTTCCCACAACAATGCTAACAAACAAAATAATAATAAATAAAAAGACTCTAATCCCAACACTATTTATAAAATCAGACTCTACATAATCGTTTACCCATGGTTGAATTTTAGGTACTAAAATTATTGTTCCCACAGCAGCAGCGACCCACTTTAACGATGAAAGAAAACTTAAAGAGAAACCATCAGAATAGCATTTAATTATATTATATGAAATTACCAGTAAAAAAATAATATCAAATAATAAGATATCGTCTTTTATAAATTCAATTAAACTATTCATTACCAAAAGGCTTTAGAACTAAAATTAATTTCGGCAAAAGAGTTAGTACAGAAATCAAAGCTAAAAGCATCGCTATACCTGTAAAGACACCAAAATATATTGTAGGTATAAAATTTGATAAAACTAAAATAGAAAATCCAAAAACGATAGTGATTGATGTGTTTAGTATAGCAACACCAACTGTGCCATGACATCTATCTACCGTTTCGTTATAATTTTTTATTTTTTCAAATTCTTCCTTAAATCGATAAATATAATGGATACTATTGTCTACAGCTATACCGATAGTAATTGCTGCTATTGTAATTGTCATCATATCCAGTGGAATTCCAAGTAGTCCAATAATACCTAAAATAAAAAATGCAGCAATAAAATTAGGAACAACACCAATCACAGATAAAGTTAAATTTCTAAAAAGAACTAAAAACATAAATGAAATTCCTAGCATGACTACACCCAAAGTTAAAATTTGCGACTTAAAAAGACTCTGAAGTAAATTATTAAATAAAATTAATACTCCAGCAAGTTTGTATTCTTCTTCAGCCAAGCCTACTTTTGATTTTAATTCAGAATTAATTTTATTAATTAAGTCATTTCTTCTTAGGTCTTTTAAAGAATCTTTTATTCTAACGCTAATTCTTGCCTCATTATCTTTTACAGAAATATAAGGAGATATAATTTCTTTCTTAATTTCCTCAGGTATTTTACTATAAAGCACGCCTGTTTCTAGTGTTTCTAGTTTATTGCCTGTTAAATCTTCAGCAACTCTAACAATTGAACCAAAAGAAATAACTTTTCCTATTTCAGGAAGGGAATCTAAATAATCATGAACTTTTAAAATTTTATCAATTTTATTTCTTGTAAACCAATACTTAGAGGCATCATTATTATCATTTTTATTATCTTCTTCCCACTCAGAAAATTCATCATCTTTTTCTTTTTTACTGTCATCAGATGGAAATTTTAAAATTATATCTAAAGGTGTAGTACCACCTAATTGATCATCAATTTTTTTCATACCTTTGTAAATTTCAGTTTTTTGATCAAAATAATTAATAAAACTATTTTCCACTTCTAATTTTGAAATCCCGTAGAGACTTAAAAAAACAACCATTAAAGAGATACCAAAAATTAAATATGTATTTCCTTTTGAAAAGTTACTTAATGCGTTCGTGATTTTTGATTTTTCGTCACGTTGGTTAATCGAGTCCTCTGAATTAGTAAATAAATTAAGTAGTGCTGGAATGAGAGTAAATGTTACAACAATAGAAACGATAAGACCGAGAGACATCATCCAACCAAAATCAATGATTGGTTTAATTCCACTAAATATTAAAGATAAAAAAGCACATATAGTAGTCAAGACAGTGTAAAGAATGGGTCTAAACATTTTACTACTGGCTTGATATACTGCGTCTTTAACACTAATATTTTCTATCTCATTTTTTATTTGCAAAAACCTAACCGTAACATGAATATTCATCGCCATATTAAGTATCAATAGGAGTGCAATAAAGTTTGAAGAAATAACAGTAACCTTCCATCCCAATAAACCTAGAATTCCTACCATCGCGCCAACTGAAAATGCACAACCAAGTAATGGAATAACTACCCATTTAATTTTTTTAAAAATTAACCACAAAGTAATGACAATAAAAATAAATACTCCAATACCAAAAACAACAATATCGCTCTGAATAAATGACATCATGTCATCAGTTATCATTGGCAGCCCACCTAAATGTATCTCAGCATTTACGCTATATTTTTTTATAACATCTCTAATTTCATTTATATTTTGATGGTTTTTTTGATTATATATATTTCTATAAGCATCATATTCTTCATTAAAAACAGCACGATCTTTTTTTTGTAATCCATTTAAGTTACCTTCTAATTCTAAATTAAAGTAATTATTTTTAGTTTTAACAAATTCATTTAATTTTTTATCTTGTTTTATATAAACAACTATTCCAGAAGTTTTACCATCAGCACTTATGATGTAATCTTTGTAAATAGGGCTATTAATTATTTCGTCAAATCCTCTTTCTTTGTCTATTTCAGGGTAAGATAAAGTTTTATAGTTGTTTAACCTCTCCATTAAAGGTTTATCGCTGTTTTTCAGGAGTGGCACATCGATTATCGTTATTACACTATCTACCCATTCCAACTTTTCTATTTTTGATTTAAGAAATTGAAGATTAATTATAGTTTCTTCACTAGTAAAACTTAATACAGGCTCATAGGTTAAAACAAGATAATCTTTTGATCCATATCTTTCATTAACTTCTCTTAAATATTTTAAATCCTTATCACTCTCAAGCAATAATGAGTCAGAAGAAGCATCTAGAGTAAAATCTTTTGAAAAATACAGAAAATACGCAAGTAATGAAAAAATTAAAAATATAGAAATTTTTGAGAAATCAATAATTGCTGTTTTGTAAATTTTGGAAAACATCACTTTAAATTCAGATATATCTTAATTTTAAAATAACTAAAGTATTAATTTTTGATTAAATCTTTAAATTTAGTAAATTCACCTTCAAACTCAACATGGATAACCCCAGTTGAGCCATGCCTGTGTTTACCAAGAATAAGCTCCGCCCCGCCATGAATATCACTCATTTTAGATTGCCATTCTGCAAATTCTATAGAACCTTCTTTAGGTTTTTTCCTTTCAAGGTAATATTGTTCTCTATAAACAAACAACACAACATCTGCATCTTGCTCTATAGATCCCGATTCCCTAAGATCAGACAGTTGTGGTTTTTTATCGTCCCTTTGTTCAACGGCTCTTGATAATTGGGACAAAGCAATAACTGGTACGTTAAGTTCTTTTGCCAAAGCTTTTAGTCCTTGTGTTATTTCAGATATTTCCTGAACTCTTCCATCCATTCTATTTGAGTTAGTTCTCATTAATTGAATATAGTCTACAACAATTAGCTTTAATCCAAACAGTCTTTTAATTCTTCTCGCTCTATTGCTTAAAGTCGAAATTGCAATTGCTGGAGTTTCATCTATGTAAAGAGGTAAATCATATATATTTCTAGAAGTTTCTATATATCTATTCAATGTATCTTCTGAAGCTTTACCCGTTCTTATTTCATGAGAAGAAATTCTAGCTTGTTCAGATAAAATTCGAGTAGATAGTTGTTCTGAAGACATTTCTAAAGAAAAAAAAGCAACAGATTCTTTTTCATTATTTTCCTGCATATTTTTAGCAGCGTAAAAAGCAATATTAGTTGCAAGTGCTGTTTTACCCATCGAAGGTCTTCCAGCTATTATAATGAGATCAGATTTATGTAGACCACCTAATTTTCGATCTAAATCAGACAAACCTGTTGGGACGCCAATTATACCTTGATCACTTTTCATAGCTAAAGTAGCCATTTCAATAGTTTGGTCGACTGCTTGATTAAATTTTAAAAAAGTTTGTGAAAAATTACCCCTTTCTGCCAAATCAAATAATGACTTTTCAGCATCCTCAATTATATTTTCTCCATTTTTTTCTATTTGATCATCTTTAGCTTGTTCAGAAATTTCATCTGAAATAAATATTAATTCTCTTTTGACATACATTTCATGAATAATTTTTGCGTAGTCAATTGCTTGTTTTATAGAAGAGGAAAATCTTGTTAGTTTTACCAAGTAATCAACTCCACCAACTTCACTTAAACCGGAGTCATTTTCAAAATAGTTTTTTAAAGTAATAGGGTTTGCTATCATTCCTTTATTATTTAAGCTTTCTATGACTTCATAAATTTTTCTATGTATTGGATCAAAAAATTTACCAGCACTCACAATATTAGATATCTCATCTATAATATCATTATTAACTAAAACAGATCCAATAAGAGACTGTTCAGCTTCTATGTTTGAAGGCAATTTATTTTCTTTTGTTGAGGTAAGGCTAAGCTTTGCTTTTTCCATAAAATGAATAATAATTGAACTCAAAATAATAGAAACTTAAAAGTTACACACTTTTTTTTCTGCCTGTGGAAAAATGGAATTTAAATAGAATCTATTTTATCAACGTGTAAATTGACGCTCGCTGTAACTTCCGCGTGTAAATTTACATTAATTTTGTACATGCCAACATGTCCAATTTCCTGCCTTAAATCAATTTGCGAAGGATTAATTTCAACCTCTAGGATTTTTTTGAAAGCGATAGAGACCTCCTTAGGCTTTATTGAACCATAAAGCTCACCATTCTCTTTAGATTCTTTATTAAATTTTAAAGTTTTATTTGTAATTTTTGAGGCTATTACATTAAATTGACTTTTTGCATTTTCGTTTTTTTTGTTCAACTCAACTTTTTTTTTGCTTACAAATTCAATGTTTTCTTTGCTTGCTCTTAAAGCCTTACCTTGTCTCAATAAATAATTTCTAGCAAAACCATTCTTTACTTCTACTTGGTCACCAATTTTTCCAAGTTTCATAATATTTTCTATAAGAATAATCTGCATAATTAAATCAAACCTAAGATTTTAGCTTTTTTTATCTCACTCGTTAATTTTCTTTGTTTGCTTTGAGAAACAGAAGTTATCCTTGACGGCATAATTTTGTCGGTATCTGAAATGTATCTTTTTAACAGTTTGATATTTTTATAATCTACATCTGGAGCATCTTTTCCTGACAAAGGACATTTTTTAGAAAATCTAGAGTCAGATTTTTGAAACAAACTAAGTTTGTTTAAAGGATTTTGAGGCCTTTTGTTAAATTTATTATTTTTTCTTTTCATTACTTTCTTTAAAATATTCTGTTTCGATATCTAATTTCTTATATTTTACAGTCAAATGTCTTAGAAGGGAACTATCTATTATGCTACTATTTTTTATTTCTTCTAAAGTATTATTTTTAGCTTCAAATTTATAGTGGATATAGAAACCTTTATTATAAGCCCTGATTTTTTTAGCAAATACAAGTAAACCCCATTTTTCAATTTTAATAACCTTACCATCTGTTTTAGTAATAATATCTTTGTATTTTTTCTCTATACTATCTAATTCAGGAGTAGATAGATCTTGTTTAGCTATTAATGTATGTTCGTAAAAATTCATTCTTCAGTTATTAATTGTTTGTTTATTAAAATTACGGTTTTATACTATTATAAATTCGTCAATTCAATACTAATAATGTTATAAAAATACATCAATACAAATGAAAGCTATACTTTTTCCAGGTCAAGGTTCTCAAATAGTGGGTATGGGTTCCGAATTTTACAATAATTTTTCTACTGTTAAAAAGCTATTCAACGAAGCAGATGAGGCATTAAAGTTTAAAATTTCTAAAATCATATTGGATGGACCTGACAGTGAACTTAAGCTTACTCAAAATACCCAACCATCTATACTACTTGTAAGTTATTCTATTTTTACAGTTTTAAAAAATGAATTTAATTTTGATTTACAAAAAATTAAATATTTTGCTGGACATTCATTAGGAGAGTACAGTTCATTGTTGTCTGCTAATGCCTTGAACTTTAAAGATGCCCTAAATCTACTTTTTGAAAGAGGAAAATTTATGCAAGAGGCTGTTCCAATCGGAAAAGGTGGCATGCTGGCAATTCTTGGTTCTGACATTATAGAAATTAATAATTATATAACGCAGCTTAAATCCAAAGGTGTTTGTGAAATTGCTAATGATAATGCATATGGACAAATTATTGTAAGTGGCAATATAGAAGATATAGAAGAATTAAAAAATATTTTAAAAAAAAATAAAAAAAAATGTATTTCTTTGCCAGTCAGTGCACCGTTTCATTGTTCTCTAATGAATCCTGCGGCAACTAAAATGAAAGAAAAAATAAATGCAGTAAACTTTAAAAAACCAGATTTTGAAATAATAAGCAATGTTACTGCTCTGCCCGTTAGCAATCCGGAAGACATTAAAAATTTTTTAGTTCAACAAATTTACTCAAAAGTCAGGTGGAGAGAAAGTGTAGTTTTTATGAGTGAAAAGAAAGTAAATGATTTTATAGAAATAGGCCCCGGTAAAGTTCTCACAGGTTTAGTAAAAAGAATATTGCCAGACAGTAATACCTTTAATATTAATTCAATAGATGATATTAAAAATTTGAATGGATCTTAAAGATAAAAAAATATTAATCACAGGAGCAACTGGAGGCATAGGCCATAGTTTGGTAAAAAAATTTCACCAGCTAGGCTCAACCATCTTAGCAACAGGAACAAATGTAGATAAGTTAGATAAGTTAAAAGATGAATTTAAAAATATTAATATAAAAGCATTTAAACTTGATCAACATTCAGAAATAGAAAAGTTTATAGACTCCTGTCATGATGAATTAAACGGTATTGATGTTTTAATAAATAATGCTGGTATCACATTAGATAATCTTTCCATTAGATTAGCAGATGAAAATTGGAAAAAGGTGATTGATATTAATTTAACTTCTACTTTTTTGATGTGTAAACAAGCTATAAAAAAGATGCTAAAAAAAAAACAAGGAAAAATTATAAACATTACCTCTATCGTTGCCCATACTGGCAATGCCGGTCAAGCAAATTATGCTGCCTCTAAAGCAGGTATTATTGGTTTCTCGAAAAGTTTAGCAATTGAATATGCAAAAAAAAATATAAATATTAATTGTATTTCTCCAGGTTTTATAAAAACTGAAATGACAGATAAGATTAATGAAGAATTTAAAAAAATACTTATGTCCAAAATACCTAGTGGTGAACTTGGAAAAGGTGAGGATGTAGCCAACTGTGCTGCTTTTCTTGCATCAGAAATGTCTAATTATATAACAGGAGAAACAATACATGTTAACGGAGGGATGTATATGGCTTGACAATTAGTAATATTGATTTAATAACAAATTTTATTGCCAATCGAATATAGGAATTTAAATGTCAGATGTTAGTTCAAAAGTTAAAAAAATAGTAGCAGACCACCTTGGTGTTGAAGAAGAAAAAGTAACAAATGAAGCAAGTTTTATAGATGATTTAGGAGCAGACAGTTTAGACACCGTTGAGTTAGTGATGGCGTTCGAAGAAGAGTTTGGATCTGAAATTTCTGACAGCGAAGCGGAAAAAATCTTAACAGTAGGCGATGCTATTAAATTCATTGAAAGTAAAGCTACTAATTAAATCTTTTTAAGTAAAGATTTCACATGACTTCCAGAAATGGCAGCATAATGTTAATTTTATCTTCTCCTTCAGGAGCCGGAAAAACTACTCTCTCCAAAAAAATTCAACAAAAATATCAAAATTTTAAAATATCTGTATCACACACCACAAGAAAACCCAGATCAAACGAAGTTGAAGGAGTAGACTACTTTTTTATAAATCATAAAGACTTTAAAAAAAAAATTTCTAATAATGAATTTTATGAATATGCGCAAATATTTGATAATTTTTATGGAACTTCTAGAAATTCAGTCAACGACCAATTAAAAAATAATAATGATATTTTATTTGATATAGACTGGCAGGGTACAAAACAATTATCAAAATTTAAAGAACTTAAATTAATAAAAATATTTTTATTACCACCAAATAAAGAAGAGTTGCAAAATAGATTAATACAAAGAAATCAAGATAATATTGATGTTATCTCTAAAAGATTGAAGGCTTATGACAATGATATACATCATTGGTCTGATTATGATTATATAATTGTAAACGATAATTTAGAACATTGCTTTTCACAAATAGAAAAAATAATTCTATCAGAAAAAAAATAAAACTATCTAGAGCTGTTCTTCAAATACTTTTGTAATCTTAAAGTATTCATTTGCTGATAATTTACTTGGTCTTAAATTCAAATTTATATTTATTTTCTTTGCAACTTCAGTCGGTTTTTTAAATAAATTTTTAAATGCTTTATTTACCATTTTTCTTTTTTTTGAAAAAAAAACATGGGAAATTTTTTCTAAGTTTTCAATATTTTTAACTTTAAAATCTTTGTTTATAATGGGCTCAAAAACAAGAACTGTAGATTTAATTCTTGGCACAGGCCAAAAACTATTTGGTGAAACATTAAATTTATTGATTATCTTTAATCTTGAAGCAGTTAAAACACCAAGTCTACCAAAGTTGGGCGTGTTATTTTTTGCTATTATTTTATCTGCAACTTCTTTTTGAAACATTAGTATTAATTTTCTATATTTTGGAAGCCATTTTTCAAACTTGATTAGTTTAACTAATATTTGTGAAGAAATATTATAGGGAAGATTACCAATGATTATTGAATTTTTTTTCATTTTTCCCTCTAAATTAAATTTTAAAATATCTGCATTAAAAATTTCTAAATTATTGTAATTCTTTAAATCATTTTTTAAATTGCCAACTAATGTTTGATCTTTTTCGATTAAAATTAGATTTTTCGGCTTATGTTCTATAATTTTTTGAGTTAGATTTCCTGATCCTGGACCAATTTCTACAATATTATTATTACGTATTTCAGTTAATTTTATAATTTTGTTTAAAATATTATTATCAATTAAGAAATTTTGTCCCAAAGATTTTTTTGGTTTAATCATAAATTTGGTTCAAAAAATTAACAGAATTAATTAAACTTTGTGGATCTGCTTTATTTAGTCCAACAATATCTTGAGCAGTTCCATGGTCTGGGGATATTCTCAAATACTTTAGACCTAACGTTAAATTAATTGCTTGGTAACCATAAAGAGCCTTAAATGGAGCTAAAACCTGATCATGATACATACCAACAATAACATCATAATTTATTTTATTTTTGTTGAATGCTGTATCTGCTGGAAATGGACCTTTAATATTTATTTTTAGTTTCTTTAATTTAATTACGGTGGGTTTAATAATTTTATTTTCAATTGAATCAATTTCATTTTCACTATTGTGAGGATTTAAACCTAAAATAGCTATTTTTGGTTTTTTTTTGAATAGCTTAAAATAAAATTTATTGAGTGTGATTATTTTTGTTTTAATTAAATTAAATGTAATTTTATTAGTTACATTTTTTATTTTAATATGAGTAGTTAAAGGAACAACAGATAAATCTTTATTATAAATCATCATAATTTCCTTGTTATTTTTTTTATTTTTATTTGAAAGATATTCAGTTACACCTAAAAATTTATTATTAAAAATTTTCTTGTTGATAGGTGCATTTATGAAACCAAATATCTTTTTCTTTATTGCTAAATTATGTGCAATATCAAAACATTTAAAGACATAAGCCTTAGTTGCTGAAGAACTTACTTTAAATATTGATTCAAATTTAAGAGGAACATCAAGAACAAAAATTTTTCGCTCTTTTTTATAATTTTCAAATTTCTTGATCTTAACCATTGGGACTTTAATACCCAATTTATAAATTTGTTTTTTTAAAAGAGAATAATTTCCAATGATAAAAAAATTTTTAAGTTTTTTATTTCTTTTCCACATTTTAGCTATAATTTCCGAATTTATACTATTTGGTTCACCGGCAATGATTGCAAATAGTTTATTCATAGAAAATTTATAACTACAGTATCTTCAAGATTTGAGAAATGGGATCTAGAAAATAAATCTAATTTTTGGTTTTTTTTATTATTCAAAATATTTTCTTTAATTTTTTTTAATTCTTCTTCATTTTCATTCCCTTGAATTTTTTTAATTTCGTTTTCAACTTCTACGATGTTTATATTTGTCTGTTTTGAATAAAATTGAAAAATTAAAGTGTTCCAAAGAAGTTCTATTTCATATTTCTTGATGAAGGATTCATAATTAATATTGTGTTGCTTAAAAATTTTTTTTAAACCACTTACATCTGTGTCTAATTTTTTTGCAATACTTTCAATATAATTCTGTAAATCTTTTTTACTATAATTTGTAATTTGAAATCTATCAATTTCACCCTGCTTTATTGATTTGTTTATTAAATTTTTAATAGCAAAATTTTTATTTTTGTTTATGTTTTCTTGAGAAATATTCTTGTTATTGATAATTAAGTTAGTAAGTATTTCATTTTGAATGTCTGTAGATGTTATTAACTCTTTTCCAACTTTTACTACTATAACTGTATTAATTTTCGAATTTGAAATGGAATAAAAAAAATTACTAAATAAAAATAAAAAAAAAATAATTATTAGATTAGTATTCTTCATTTGGATAAACCAGAGCTATTAATATTTGCAAATGGAATTATTGATATTGTAAACATTAGAGTGTTTTCTGGTTCGATATCTCTATCTGTGTAAAATTCTCTTCTATAACCTATCCCTGCTTTTAGACAGTCATTAATGTAATTATAACTTAAATTATAAAACTCAGCTGAGCTTGTTAAAAGATTCCTTTTTGTGTTAAAACTTAATTCTGATGAGTTATTAAGTTTAAAGTCCAATCCAGTTTGAATGTGTTCTTGATCTCCAATATGATTTTTTTCTTGTAAATAACTTATATTGAACTTTGCTTTATCAAACGTAAAGTCTGACCCAACTTCATTATAATTAAAATTTTTATATCCTTGATCTATAGAAAAATTATAATTGATATTTATTTTTTTATTAATATTAAATTTAGACTCACCTACTATGTCAGAAAAATGTTGATCTAAAGAGGTATCCGATGGAATGTCCATATTTTCTTTTGCACTAATAACTTGACCTGCTGAAAAAGAAACAACTTCATCTCCAAATCCATTTACTTTATTTAGTTTATTTTTTTTATATTCAAAACCCAATGATGTACTTAAACCTGGCACTACTACATCTAACTCGTTAACTTTATCCAGATTAAACAAATTTGCATAATTCAGTCTTCCACTTTCTTTAATATCACGCATATGACCTGGTGCATATCTTACGAGAAATTTAGGACTTAATGAGTAAAAGTTTTTCTTAAGTACGTCTTCTTTATACAATCTTAGTTTAGCAAAATAACCTAGGGCTGTATTTAGCTCAGAGTTCATCCCACCATTTTTATATTCATCTGTATTTTCTGCTTCATAATTTACTGTTTTTATTAGCCCTTCAAAATAATTTTCTAGCCCAAAAGAATTCATCCATTTATTTGATGTCCAATTAAAATTATTAACTAATAAATTTGTTTGCTTATTAGTTTCGTAGTTTCTAATTCTAACATCAGATCCTAGATCTAAAAATCCATATCTTTCATGTGTTATAATATTTTTTTCTATGGATAGAGGTAATAAATATTCATGTCTTAAATGTCCAAATGCAGTTGTATCTTCGAAAGCACTAGGACTAAAGCCAAAATATAAATCTTTATTTTGATAAGTATAGTTAAATTTATTTTCTAGTATAGTCTTGTCTTTATTTGCCAAAGAACTATTAACATCATAAATTTTTAAATAGGTATCATTTGAAACTTTTTCTATATTTATTTCTAGATTACTTATTTTTTCTTCTTCATTTATTAAACTCATATTGAAATTAGAAAAAAAATGAGCACGGCCACCGTCAGATTTTTTTTTACTTTTTTTTTTATAACCTTGGGTGTACCCAGCGTCTACAATCAAAAAAGAATTAACAAAATCTTGTCTGTATTCAGTTAATAAAAGAGGGTTTTCATTAAGATAAAGTTTGGGTGTTAAAGTAAGATCTTTATCCATTGCGATATTCCAGAAATATGGTGCAATAAAACTAGAACCTAAAGTAGTACTATTTGCTAGGGACGGTGCCAAGAGCCCAGATTTTCTTTTGACTGTAGGATCTGGATGTGAAAATTTTGGTGAAAAAAAAATTGGAAAATCATAAACTTTCAAAATTACATTATCGTAATAAATAGTTTTTTCTGCTAAGTCGTGTCTAATTTTTTTGGCTTGTAAAGCCCATGGGGGGCATTTTTCATCTTCTTTTTGCTTACAGTAAGTAAAGACGCCTTTTTCGAATGTATTTATATTATTAGATAAGGACATGGTATTTGCAAAAAATCTTGGATCATTATCAGGGTCTATTAAAATATCAGGATTATTTAAAAAAACTTTTATATCAGAACCTATAATTTTTTTTTTGTTCTCATCAATATATATTTCAGAAAAATTATAGTTATTATTGTTTATATCTTTAATTTTTATATTTCCTTTAGAGAAAAAAATATTATTTAAAATAGTATAACTAAACATTTCAACAAAAATATTGTTACCATCTTTATCTATAATTTTTGCATCACTGTTTGAGTATATTAAATTTTTTTTATTATCAAAAAAAATATCGCTACCAAAGATTTTATAACCACCAGAGGTTATAATTTTTGTTTTACCTTGTGTTTGGATTAATTCCTCAAGCTTATTATATCTTGCATATTCAGAAAAAAGCTTATTACCTTTTTCATCGGTAAAAATTACATCATCTTCAAAAGTAGTTATTTTATTAATATTATCATATTTAATTTTAGAAGAATTAATTTCTAGTTCCTGCGCATTTAAGCTAAAATTTAAAATTAAAAAAACTAAAAAATATAAAATATTATTTCTCATTTATTTGAATAACTCCAATTGAACAAAATAAACTAATTAGTAATATAGGCATCCAAACAGATAAAATTAGGTTAATCCTTCCAGTTTGTCCTAGCGCTATCGACAGATCTTTAAAGTAATAGATAGTAACGCACGTTAATATGGATATTAAGACATAATAAAAATTTTGTTTATTTCTTAAAGATCCAATTGTAAATAACGCAGCCAAAATTACCATCAAAAACAAAAACACAGGAAAAGAAATAAATTTATTAATTTTTTCATTCAATATTTCTTTCGAGTACCCTTTTTTGTTTAGTTGGTTTCGATTTATAATTAAGTCTAAAAAAGATATTGTATTTAAATTTTTGTATAGAGAATTAATTTTTTTTAATGTGTTATCACTTTCAAACTTATAATTTGCGTAAAAAATAGTTTCCTTAGTTAAAAATTCATATATATAAACATTTTTCATTTGCCACGGGTTATTAGCAATTAACGCAGATTCAGATTCAATTCTTTTTAATAATTTATCATTCTTATCAAAGACATATATTGAAACTTGTTCTAATGTTTGATTGTTTAAACCTTCAGCACTTATAATCTTGTAATCAAAGTCAGTAATTTCTTTTATCCAAACTCCATTTTTATTAATAGAGATTAAATGGTCTACATCTTTTGAATATTGAGCTTTTTCTGTTTCATAATATTTAACAAGTTTGGAGGTAATTGGATTTACAGCAAATAACACAAACAATCCTAAAAAAAATGAAAAAAAAGATATAATTAGCATTATTTTCAAATTCGAATAGCCAAAAACTTTTATTGATAATAAATCTTTAGAAGATCTTAAGTGCTGAAAATAAAACATAGAAGCTAAAAAAACTATGAAAGGAAGTAATTCTAAAATTAACGTTGGAACGTACGACAATGATAAGATCAATGGCAATGTAAAAGATAAATTTATGTTTTTGAAAAATTCAATTTCTTCAAATAAATTCAATATAATACCTAAAGAAAAAAAAATTAAAATAGTATTTAAGATAATCTTAAAAAATTTTATAATTAAATATTTGTTAATAATATTATTCATTATATCACTTTCTCAGAAATAATTTTTTTCATCAAATAAATATAAAAAAAAATAGTAAAAATTAAAGGAAAAATAAAGTAAAAAAAAGTTGCTGTATAAGTAAGTCCTGTATATTTCAAAAAAATCTCAGTTAAAATTAATATAAGAAAAGATAAAATAAAAAGTATATATTTTTTTAAAAAATTATATTTTTTCTCTTTTTTATATATTAATAAAAAAGAAACTATTATAGAAATCAAAGGAATATACAAAGGCGATCCTAACCTTCTTGAAATATTTTGTATTGCCTCTCTTTTAAATTCATCTTTTTTAGAACAGTTGTCTAGAGTTAGATTGTTATCTTTATTTAAAATACATTTTAACAATAAAATACTTGAAGTTTCTTGTATTTTTGGCACAGTAATTGTTCTTGTAGAAATATCAGCTAAACTTAGTTCAGTTTTTTCAAATTCAATATTTTTAAATTTATTTTTTTTATTTAACGAGTGTATAATTCCATTAAATAAAATTAATTTATTATTATCAACATAACCTTTCTTTGCTATTATTGTTGTATTTTTGGTTTCTTCAGCTTCTTCTGCTACAGTCTTTAGATTTCCACCTACATCTTTAATAAAAATATTTAGCAGTTCATTATTAGTATTTTTTTCTCCAACATAAAAAGTTAATCCCTTAAAAGTATCACTAAAGTCATTTGACTTCAAAACCGAACTAACTTGCAATCCATCGCTAATTTTTAGAAGCGTTCTTGATTTATTTAATAAATAAGGATTAATAAACAGAGATAAAATAAGCTGAAATAAAGTCATAAAAAAACCAATTGATAGAAAAATATTTGCAATTTTTATTTTGGTTAATCCAGAAGTCCACAATATTAATAATTCTTGTTGTTTTTCAAATTTTACAATAGAAATAGTTAAAGCCAAAAGAAATGACAAGGGCACAAAACGAGTTATAAGAGTGGTAATATTTAAAAAAGAATACTTAAAATATATAGTTGAAGTATAACCATCCTCTACTATTAAATCTAAAAAATTAACGGCTCTCACTACCCAAGCAATGGCTGTAAATGTTAATAAAATAATTATAAAGTTCTTAAGAATTTCATTAGATAAGTAGTTATAAATTTTGTTTTTAAGCATGAAAATTTGAGGTATATAACTAATGCAACTTTAGTTAAAACTCAACCTATGATAGTGGACAATAATTAATTTACCATTGAAATCTTATATATTTGGACATATATACCAATCGACTCTAATAAAATGTATTTAAAAATTTATGTCTATTAAAATTAACTATTCAAATAAAGTAAGTAGTCAATCTTCAGCTAATCTTGTCTTATTTACCGATGAAAAATTCTCTACTAACAGCTTAAAAGAACATCTCTCCAATTCAGAACTTTCTTACATAAATGACTTATTAAAAACTAGTAATTTAAAAAAAAATTTACTTGTTTTTGAAGTTAGTTCAAAAAAAAAAATAGTTTTAATTTCTATTAAAAAAGATCTGAAGAGTTTTGATATAGAAAATTTAGGTTCTGAATTTTATGGACGCATAAATCACGGAAAGAATAGTGAGTACTTTATAAACTCTGACAGTGTAATTAGCAAATATGAAAATTTTACAGGTCATTTTCTACATGGACTAAAATTAAAATCTTATGATTTCAATAAATATAAAACAAAAAAAGAAACAAGGCTTATTTCTATAAATGTATTGGGAAATAAAAATAAACTTTCAGTTCCAAATCAATTAAAATTTAAAGCTTTAGAAGAAGGAATTTTTTATGCAAGAGATCTAGTTTCTGAGCCAGGAAATATTCTACATCCAGATGAATATGCAAAAAGATTAAATTCTCTTAGGAAAGATGGTTTAAAAGTAAATGTATATGATAAAAAAAAATTAAAAAAATTAGGTATGAATGCTTTACTTGGAGTAGGTCAAGGAAGTATCAAGGGAACATATCTTGTGACAATGGAATGGAATGGAGCAAAAAATAATTCTAAGCCTTTAGCGTTTGTTGGAAAAGGAGTTACTTTTGATACCGGTGGTTATTCATTAAAACCAGCAAAATTTATGGAAGATATGACCTATGATATGGCAGGCTCTGCTGCTGTAGTTGGTTTAATGAAGAACTTTGCATTAAGAAAAGCAAAAATTAATGCTGTTGGCGTTGTAGGGCTTGTAGAAAATATGGTAAGTGGAGACGCTCAAAGACCGGGCGATATTGTTAAATCTTATAGCGGTAAAACTATAGAGGTATTAAACACAGATGCGGAAGGCCGATTAGTTTTAGCTGATGCTTTAACTTTTACTGAAAAAAAATTTAAACCAAAATTTATAATTGATTTAGCGACTTTAACTGGAGCAATCATAGTATCACTGGGATCGGAATATGCTGGACTCTTTTCAAATGACGATAAGCTATCTAAACAAATCTTAAACGCAGGTGAAAAAGTTGAGGAGAAACTATGGAGAATGCCTCTTCATAAAAATTATGATAAACTTATGAACTCCAAAAATGCTGATATGCAAAATATAAATTATGTAGGCGGAGCAGGATCAACAACAGCTGCTCAATTTTTACAAAGATTTATTTTAAATAAGACTCCATGGGCTCATTTAGATATTGCTGGTATGGCTTTTTCAAAATACGGCGGTGCATTAAATCCAGGAGGAGCAACAGGATTCGGGGTAAGATTATTAAACCAACTAATAGAAGAAAATTATGAGTAATATAGAACAAACTCTATCAATCATTAAGCCAGATGCAGTAGAGAGAAATCTCACAGAAGATATTAAAAAAATTTTTTTAGAAAATAATTTAAAAATTATAAATAGTAAAAAAATACATATTTCAAAAGAAGAAGCTGCCGAATTCTATAAAGTTCATCAAGCAAGGCCCTTTTACAATGATTTGTGTACTTATCTATCTTCTGGACCTATATTTGTTATGGTATTGGAAGGAAGTGGTGCTATTGCTTTAAACAGAAAACTTATGGGAGCAACTAACCCTAAAGACGCAGAGCCTAACACTATCAGAAAACTTTATGGCATATCTATAGATAAAAATTCTGCTCACGGATCCGATTCTATTGAGAACGCGAAGATAGAAATTAATTTTTTCTTTAAAAATTAGTTTACCTATAAATATTAATTATAGACTCAGAGTATGCTCTATATTCTTTTGCTTGTACTTTAGACTTTAAGGTTCCTTCATTATCACTTAATTCAATAAAGATTTTTTTTTTTAGAATTATTTTTCCAGAATCTATTTTTTTATTAACATAATGAACCGTACAACCTGTTAATTTTTCATTATTTTTAAGCACTCTTTTAAAAGTATTTAGACCTTTGTATTTAGGTAAAAGAGATGGATGGATATTTATTATCTTTTTATTAAATTTATTAATAAATTTATGGTTTAAAATTTTCATATATCCCGCAAGACAGATTAAAGAAATATTTTTTTTGCGCAATTCTCTTAAAAGAGACTCTAAATTTATTATCTTATTTAAATTTAAAACACGAAAGGGAATCTTATAAAGCCTTGCAAGATTTAAACCTGTAGCTTTTTTAGTATCACTAATAATATAGTTAATATTTATTGGAAAATTATATTCTCTTGAACTTTTCAGTAATTCTTTTAAATTAGTCCCAGAGCCAGAGATAAAGACACAGGCATTTATTTTTACCATTTAATCTTATTGTAAATATTTATTTTATTTTTATTTTTTGAGATATAGCCAATTTCGTATGGAGAGTATTCTTTAGAGAAATATTTTTTTATTTTTTTAAAATTTTCTTTTTTTGCAATTAAACAAAATCCAACTCCACAGTTGAAAGTTTTAAGCATTTCATGATCGGTAATATTATTAGATTTTATCCACTTAAAAACACTTTTAGTTTTAATTTTAGCCAGATCTAAATTCAAATTTAAATGTTCAGGCACTGATCTATTTATGTTATCAATTAAACCGCCACCAGTTATATGAGCGGCACTATGAATTAAATTTTTTTTAGTTAAATTTAAAATTTCTTTAGTATAAATTTTAGTAGGAGTTAAGAGTTCTTTTTTTAGTTTTTTAGTAATATTTATTTTTTTCAAAATTGACCTTATTAAAGAATATCCATTAGAATGAATACCACTAGACGGTACTGCCAACACAACATCTCCATTAAGAACATTTTTTTTGTGTAGTAGTTTTTTTTTAGAAACTATACCAACAGAAAAACCAGCTAAATCAAATTTATCGTTATCATAAATTCCTGGCATTTCTGCTGTCTCACCACCAACAAGACTGCAGTCTGATAAATCACAACCCTTAATTATTCCTTTTAGAATCTTTTTTAATTTATTAAGTTTAATTTTTCCCACAGCAATATAATCTAAAAAAAATAATGGTCTCGCACCCTGTACAATTAGATCGTTTACACACATAGCAACAAGATCTATCCCTATAGTGTCAAATTTATTAAATTGATTAGCTAAATGTATTTTAGTTCCAACACCATCTGTGGTCGAGACTATTAGAGGGTCTTTTATCTTTATTTTACTTATGTCAAAAGTTGAACCGAACGCTCCAATGTTATCTACATTTAAGAATTTATTCCTTTTTTTGACTTTTTTTTTTGAAACCTTTGCAATATGCTCTACAAAACGATCAGCTAAATTAATGTTAACTCCACTTCTTTTGTAAGTATTTTTATTTTTTTGCATGAATAAAATGATAATTAATTGAAATGAATAAATTTTATATTATATTTTGTATACTAGTCTTTCTATTTAGAACTGAAACAGTTTTTTCAAATAATTTAATTTATGATGTTAATAATATTGAAGTAAGTGGTGATATAAACAACGATTTATTTAAAAAAAAATTAATTCAATCTGCTTTCCAAAAAGCATTTATAATTTTTGTTAACAAAACTCTTCTTAAAAACGATGCTCTAGATTTACATAAGACAAAAATTGGAGTTATTGAAAGCTTAGTATTTACCTATCAAATTGTTAAAGAGGAAAAAAACGTTTTAACTTTAAATGTTAAGTTTGATCAAAAAAAAATTACTAATTTCCTTGCAAAGAATAAAATATCTTATGCTGACATTGAAAATATTTCTTTAACTTTACTTCCTGTTCTTATTAAGGATAAAGATATTTTTATGTATTCTGATAATTTTTTTTACAATAATTGGCTTACGAACAAAAATGAAACAGAAAATACCAATGATTTATTGATCACCTACAACCTAGCACTAGAAAACATTGAAGATCTCGAATATGTAAATTTAACTAAAGACAACTTAGAGTCAATTGATGCAAAAAAAATAACTTCTTTGAACAATGAACAAAATTACGCGCTTTTGATAATTTATTTTACTGATAATAAATTTAGAGCATATGTCAAAACTTATATTAAAAATAAAGAAATAAATAAAAATATAGAACTTAAAATATTTTCTGAAAATAATATAAGAACTTACGAAGAAGCAATACTCACTATAAAAGAAGAAATTAATCAAATTTGGAAAAGCCAAAATTTAATAGATATTAATACACCTTCTTTTTTAGATTTATTTTTAGATATTAATCAAATTAGCGATTATCAAAAACTTCGTTCTATTTTTAATTCTATAGATTTAATTGATGATTTTTTTGTATTAGAGATGACGAGTAAATACACAAAAATAAGATTAAAATATAAAGGAAAACTAAATAAATTAAAGGATAAACTGTCAGAAAAAAAAATTAATATTAAGATTTTAAATAATATCTGGAGAATAACTTTAAACTAAAATGAATCAATTAACTTTTAAGTTTCCATTTAAGACTAATTATTTTGAAGAGGATTTTTTCGTTTCTTCAAATAATTTTGAAGCATATAAATTAATAGAAACTTGGCCCAAATGGTCAAGCAAGTTCATTAATATTTTTGGACCATCTGGTTGCGGAAAAACACATTTGGCTAATATAATAAAAAAAAAAATAAACTCTTTTTACATAAAAGCATCAGCGTTAAAAAATAATAGTCTTCCTCTCATAAAAGCAAAAGAGTGTTTTATCATAGACGAGTATGAAAACAATGTTGAGGAAAAATTATTTTATTCCATTCTGAACCAGTGTTACCTGTCAAATCAATATGTGGTAATTAATTCTTTAAAACCAATTCAATCTTTCAAGGTAAAACTTAACGACCTAAAATCACGATTTAGTAGCTTTGTTAATATTAATATTGATTTACCAACAGATGAGTTGATAAAAGTAATAATAACAAAAAACTTCTCTGACAAACAGGTCAAAATAGACAGTAAATTATTAGAGTATGTATCGAAAAATATTGATAGATCTTACGAAAGTATATTTGATTTAGTTGATAGACTAGATAATCTTTCTTTATCTACTGGAAAATCTATAAATATTAATCTAATAAAAAAAGCATTAATCAAATGAATAAATATAGATCTCATAATTGCTCAGAACTTACAGAGTCAGATTCTGGAAAAGAAGTATTCATATCAGGTTGGCTACACAGAAAAAGAGATCATGGAAATTTGCTTTTTATAGACTTAAGAGATCATTTTGGTATCACACAATGCGTTGTTGAAAATAAAAATAAATATTTTAAAGTTTTAGAAAATCTTAGGCCAGAGTCGGTAATTAAAATTTATGGCGATGTAGTAAAAAGACATCCAGGAACAGAAAATAAAGATTTAAAAACAGGAAAGATTGAAATTAATATAGATAACATTGAAGTTTTGTCTGAAGCTAAAGATCTTCCTATGCCTGTATTTGGCGAACAGGAATATCCTGAAGACGTAAGGTTAAAATATAGATTTTTAGATCTAAGAAGAAACCAAATGCACAAAAACATTGTTTTAAGGTCAAAGGTTATTTCATTTATAAGAAGTGAAATGGCAAATTTAGGTTTTTTAGAATTTCAGACTCCCATTTTAACATCTTCAAGTCCAGAAGGTGCTAGGGATTTCTTAGTACCTAGCAGATTAAATCCTGGAAAATTTTATGCATTACCACAAGCACCACAGCAGTTTAAGCAACTAATTATGGTATCAGGTTTTGATAAGTATTTCCAAATTGCACCATGTTTTAGAGATGAAGACGCCAGAGCCGATCGTAGCCCAGGTGAATTTTACCAATTAGATATAGAAATGTCTTTTGTCGAACAAGAAAATATATTTGAAATTGTAGAAACATTAATGATTAATTTGTTTAAAAGTTTTTCTTCAAAAGAATTGATGTTTAAAAAATTTCCTAGAATCTCTTTCCAAGAATCAATGATTAAATATGGTACAGATAAACCAGATTTGAGGAACCCTCTTATAATTCATGATATAACAAATATTTTCACAAGAGATGACGTTACATTTGATATTTTTAAAAAACTTGTAAAATCAGGATCAAAAGTAAGATGTATTGTGACTAAAAACACCAAGGATAAAGCAAGAAGTTTTTTTGATAACATTGATAAGTGGGCTAAAGAACAAGGTTCTTCAGGTCTTGCCTATTTTACTATTGAAAAAGAAGAAGAAGTTTCAGCCAAAGGGCCAGTGGGAAAATTTTTTAAAGAAGAGGCTTTGAAAGAAATAATGAAAACAACTTCTGCAGAAGTTGGCGATAGTATATTTTTTGCTTGTGGCAAAATTAGTGATGTTGAAAAGATTACTTCAATAGCACGAGAAAAAATAGCCAAAGATTTAAACCTTATTGATGAAAATAAATTTGCATTCTGTTGGATAGTGGATTACCCAATGTTTGAGCTAGACGCAGTAAGCAAAAAAATTCAATTTAGTCACAATCCTTTTTCTATGCCACAAGGTGAAATAGGAAAAATAAATTTTGAAAAACCTTTAGAAATTAAAGCATATCAATATGACATTGTTTGTAATGGTATTGAACTATCATCTGGAGCGATCAGAAATCATATTCCTGAACTGATGTATAAATTATTTTCAATAGCAGGTTATAATAAAATGAAAGTAGATGAAGAATTTAGCGGGATGATAAATGCGCTAAGTTATGGCGCTCCTCCACATGGTGGTATAGCACCAGGAATTGATAGAATTGTTATGTTGTTAGCAGGAGAAAAAAATATTAGGGAAATTACACTCTTTCCTTTAAATCAGAATGCTCAAGATTTGTTAATGGGTGCGCCATCAGAAGTGGATGAAAAACAATTAAATGAACTCGGTTTAAAAATAGATAAAAAAACTAAGTCTTAGTCTTCAAGTTTATTCTAATATCACTTAAATCTACAAGCTTTTCCTCATAATTACTTCTAACGAAACCTTTAGAAGTAATATTTTTTACAATTTTTAAAAATTTATCGTCTGTATCACCGTCACTAATATCTGCAGTGCTGGCAATAGATGGTGTATGAGCTAATTCTTCCCTACCTAAATATGATATGGCTAGCTCTCTAAATACATAATCTAGTATGGATGTAGCACTTAAAATTCTGTCGTTGCCACCTACATTGCCCGATGGTTCAAATTTAGTGTCAATAAATGCATCAACATACTCATCTAAAGGTACGCCGTATTGTAAGCCTAAAGATATAGCTATAGCAAAATTATTCATCATAGCTTTGACTAGCTCACCTTCTTTATTGGTATCAATAAAGATTTCACCAATTTTTCCATCATTATATTCACCCGTATGTAAATACACTTTGTGGTTACCAATTTGAGCTTTTTGAATGTAACCTTTTCTTCTATCAGGCATTTTGAACCTTTTTTCCACTTTAACTTTAATCTTATCGCTTAAAGTAATATTATTTATAGGAGAATCTTTGGTATCTACTAATTGGTTTGCTAACTGTTTTGAAATATCATTGGAAGCTGTAACTTTTCCATCATCTGATTTACTTTTATCGCCTATTTTTTTTGTTTTTCTATTGTTTAGTTTAACGTCAATAACTTCAACTTCTCCATCTTTCCTACTGTCAATTTTAGACAATTCTACCTCGTTTAAGTCATCAAGAGTATGAACAGTCTTGAATGTACAGGTGTAATAGGTTTCGACTATATATTTTTTCATTATAAATTTTTAGGAATCAATGTTATTTGATATATATATCAAATACAGGGTGTGTCTAGAAATTAATATGCACCCGTAGAGTGTGTGAATTAAAAATATGATAAACCTAAAACAAATTTTTACTTGGTGGCACAAACAAACATTTGGAACATATCTAAAAACATTATTTTTTGGAAAACTTGTCGGAGAAGATTTTTTTGGTAATAAATATTATAAAAGTAAAAAAGATGTAAGATGGGTAGTGTATAAAGAGGACGTAGAAGCTTCAAAAATTACTTCAGAATGGTTTTTGTGGATGCATCACACAATCAACGAACCGCCTAAAAATAAAAAAAAATATCTTTGGCAGAAAGATCATCTAGAGAATCAAACAGGAACGATTAATTCCTATAAGCCAAATTTTATATCAAAATTGAATAAGTCTAAAAAAAAATATGATACTTGGAAAAATTAGTTCTATAACTATTTTATTCTTACTAAGTTTTTTCACTATTGTTTTTGCAGAAGATAAAATAACTACTATTCCATTAGTTAATCTTGAAAATTTAAAACCTAGTTTTGAAAAAGAAGATTTGAGTGATAAAATTCTTTTAGAAAAAGAAAGTACAGTTCTAAAAGAAAAAAAAATTACAGAGTCGAAAAACAAAATAACAAAGGTTAATATTGTAGCTTTAGATAAAATTACCGCAAAAACTTCTACTATTAATCTATTCTTAGGTGAAACAAAAAAATTCGGGTTACTTGAAATTAAAGCTATAAAATGTGGAAATGTTGAATCTAAATCAGGGCAGGGTCAAGCAGCATATATTCAAATTAGAGATCTGTCAGACAATATAAATGATCAAGTTTTTGTATTTAATGGATGGAGCTTTTCTTCTAGCACAACTTTAAATCCACTAGATCACGCAGTCTATGATTTTTGGCTTATAGGTTGTGAGAATATTTAAATAATTTTTTCTTTTGCAAGCCAATTTGTGTCAAAATTAGAACTGATAAATTTTTCATGCGAAATAATTTTCTTATGTAATGGCACAGTAGTTTCGATTCCCTCTAAAACAAATTCATCCAGAGATCTACGCATTCTTTGTATAGCCTCTTCTCTATTTCGCCCATGACAAATTACTTTAGCAATTAAGCTGTCATAATAAGGGGTTATTTTACATCCCTGAAATATAGCTCCATCAACTCTTGTTCTAAATCCCGATGGTTGATGACAAACCGATATAATACCTGGGCTTGGTTGAAAATTGTTAGCTGGATTCTCAGCATTGATTCTACATTCGATAGCATGCCCTCTTGGAATGATGTCGCTTTGCTCTAATGCTGTATTTCCAGTGTATGCAATCCAAATTTGTTCTTTAACGATGTCTATTCCTGTCACAACTTCTGTAACCGGATGTTCAACCTGAACTCTTGTGTTCATTTCTAGGAAATAAAATTTACCATTCTCGTATATATATTCGACAGTTCCCGCTCCTTCATACCCAAGCTGCTCGACCATATTTACAGTATTTTTCAATAATTTACTTCTTACTTCTTCGTTTAACACAGGACTAGGTGTTTCCTCGATTAGTTTTTGGTGTCTCCTTTGCACTGAACAATCTCTCTCATATAGGTGAACCGTTCTATTTTTCCCTGACAAAATTTGTACTTCTATATGTCTTGGATGATTAAAATATTTTTCTATGTATAGCTCGTCATTACCAAAATATTTTTTAGCTTCTGATTTTGCCGTTAAAAAAAGATTTTCTAGTTCAGACTCTATTTCAACAATTTTCATACCTTTTCCACCACCACCACCTGCAGCTTTAATCAGAACAGGGTAGCCAATGGATGAACAGGTTTTCTTTGCCTCTTCAAATGATTTAACTCCACCCTCTGACCCTTCGATAACTGGAAGACCATATTGTTTCGCAATTTTTTTGGCCTCTATTTTATCTCCCATTTTTTTTATTAACTCTGCACTAGGACCGATAAATTTTATTCCATGCTTAGTAACTATCTCTGCAAATTTTGCATTTTCAGATAAAAATCCATAACCAGGATGGATAGCCTCAGCTCCTGTGAGATCAACTGCAGACATTATTGCGGAAATATTTAGATAGCTATTTTGAGGCTGGTGAGAACCAATACAAACACTTTCATCAGCTAGCTTCACATGCATAGAATCTGCATCAACATCAGAATGAACAGCAACAGTGGCGATGCCCCATTCCTTGCAAGCTCTAATTACTCTAACAGCAATTTCACCTCTGTTAGCAATCAAAACTTTTTTAAACATTAAATTTATTTTAAAAGAATTAAGGTCTGCCCAAATTCTACAGGCTGTCCATCTTTAACTAAAATATTTTTTACTTCTCCGTCACTAGTTGACGGAACATGATTCATGGTTTTCATAGCTTCTACGATTAATATTGTTTGGCCTTTTTTAACTTTATCACCAACTTGAATAAATTGTTTTGCACCCGGTTCTGGAGCTAAGTAAGCCGTTCCAATAATTGGAGATTTTATAGGAACTCCATCTTCTGGTTCATTCAAAACTGATTTATTATTTACAACAGCTGTATCAGATATTTTATTTATACCTGCAGTTACTGTTGCTCTAGATACTTTTATTTTAGTATCGCCACTTTGATATTCAAGCTCAGTTAATTTAAATTCACTTAAATTATCTACAAGTTCTTTAATTAATTTTTTATCTATTTTCATTTTTGATAATTTCTTTAAGTCCATCTAAAGCAAGAGTATATCCTTTGATACCAAATCCACAAATAATACTTCTAGCTGCTTTACTTATTAAGGATTTATGCCTGAATTTTTCTCTATTGTAAATATTCGTTATGTGCAATTCTACAACAGGTATAGTTAATATCATTAAAGAATCTCTAATTGCTACAGATGTATGTGTATATCCAGCAGCATTAATTATTAAACCATGGTATTTTTTTCTGGAATCTTGAATATAATCTATAATTTTACCTTCAATATTAGATTGCTTAAAAGATACTTGAATATTTTTTTTTTTAGCAAATTCTTTACAATTTTTTTCAATTTGTTTTAATGTTACGTTTCCATATTTTTCTTTCTCTCTTTCACCTAAAAGATTAAGGTTTGGTCCATTAATAATGATAATTTTGTACTTCATTTTTTAAAAACTAAGTATATTAAATATATTAATTATGGCAAAAATACAATTAAATGGACGTAAAATAGAATTAAATAATAAATATTCTATATCGAAAATGTTAAAAAAATATAAAATTGATAGCAAAAAAATTGCCGTTGAATTAAATGGTAAAATAATAAACAGAAATAAATATGACTTAATTTATTTAAAAAATAAAGATAAAATTGAAATAGTACACTTTATTGGTGGCGGATAAAATTATGAAAAAAGATATATTCAAATTAAGTAATCAAATTTTAAAATCAAGATTAATAGTAGGAACGGGAAAATATAAAAATTTTAAAGAAACTGCTGAAGCAGTAAAAGCGTCAGGCGCAAGTATGGTTACTGTAGCGGTTAGAAGAGTAAATATTGTAGATAAAAAAAAACCATTACTTACTGATTTTTTAAACCCAAAAAATATTAAATATCTTCCAAATACCGCAGGATGTTTTAATGCAGATGAATCTTTAAGAACATTAAGACTAGCTAGAGAAATGGGAGGGTGGAAAATGGTCAAACTAGAAGTTTTAGGAGATAAAAAAACTTTATATCCAGATATGATCGAAACTTTAAAAGCAACAAAAGTATTGGTAAAAGAAGGGTTTCAAGTTTTAGTTTATTGTTCAGATGACCCGCTATTAGCAAAAGAATTAGAGTATCTAGGAGCTTCAGCTATTATGCCTTTAGCATCACCTATAGGTTCAGGTCAGGGAATACAAAATAAAATAAATTTATCTTTCATAATAAAAAACGCAAAGGTACCAATTATAGTTGATGCTGGAATTGGTACAGCCTCTGATGCAACTATAGCAATGGAACTGGGATGTGACGGTGTCCTTGTTAATAGCGCAATTGCTAAAGCAAAAAAACCTGTTTTAATGGCGGAATCTTTTAAGAACGCAGTTATTTCTGGACGTCAATCATTCCTTGCAGGCAGAATGCAAAAATTATTTTATGCTGACGCTAGTAGTCCTTCGAGAGGTTTAATTTAGGCTGCTTTCTTTTTTCGCCTTATCCATAAAGTTCTAGGAGACTTTTTTTTAATTTTTTTAGTAATATTTTTTTTTATTTTCTCAGAAGGTAGTTTTTTGACTTTTTTATCTGTTTTCAAAATTTTTATTTTTTTAACTTCTTTTTTAGGAATCTGCTTAAGTCCTTCAATCACACTTATATTTTCAATCTTATTAATATTTAATTTATTCTTGTTTAATAGATCTATACTGTACTCTGGTATAATTAGTTCTGGGTCTGCAAAAAAAGTAATTTTTATTTTAAATTTATTTTCAAAGTATTTAATTTCTTTTTCAAGGATTTTGTCAATATAGAGTTTAACTTTTTCAGGAATTTTTACATTTACACTTTTTACTTTGTCAGTAAACGACAGCATTTCAGATTTTTTTACTATCTTTAAGGCAAAAGACTCAAGGGATAAATTTGTTTCCCATTTGATTGACCCTTCTCTTAATCTTTGTCTTGTCATCTCTAATAATCCAAAAGGACTTATTTTACCAACTTGAATCCTTGCTCTATCTTTTCGAATAGATTCTCTCATTTTTTTCTCCACCAATTTTTTATTAAAAAAATTCATCATATCAATAAAATCTATTACAATTAGGCCAGATAAATCTCTAACTTTAATTTGTTTTGATATTTCTACGGCTGCTTCTAAATTAGTATTTAAAGCAGTTTTTTCAATATTAGATGCTTTAATTGATTGACCAGAATTTATATCTATCGCCACTAAAGCTTCAGTAGGGTTGATAACTAAATAACCTCCAGACTTTAATTTAATCACTGGATCGAAAATATTATTAAGTTCTTTTTCAATACCTGCCTCATGAAATAAAGGTATTTTCCCTTTATGTTTTGTTAAAAATTTAGCACTTTTTGGTATGAGTTCTTTTATAAATAATTTAGCTTTTTGATAACCTTCACTACCATCAACATAGATATTAGAAGTATCGTTATCGTAAATATCCCTCAAAGCTCTTTTGATAATATCTCCTTCTTCATAAATTAATGAAGGAGCATTAGAGTCTAGTGCTTTATTTTTAATTTGATCCCACGTTTTTAAAGTATTTTGAAAATCTTTTTCAATCTCATTTTTGGTTTTATTAGCTCCTGCTGTTCTTATGATAACTCCCATACTTTTTGGAATCTCAATTTCATTTAAAATTTTTTTTATTTTTGATCTATCAATATGATTAAATATTTTTCTAGATATACCACCACCTTTAGCTGTATTGGGCATCAAGACTATATATTTACCAGCTAGAGATATAAACGTAGTTAATGCAGCACCTTTGTTTCCTCTCTCATCTTTAATTACCTGTATTAAAACAATTTGTCCCGGTTTTACTACTTCTTGAATTTTATATCTTCTTAGGCCATATGAATTCTTTAACTTTTCTCGTACGTTAATTTTTTTATTTTCTTCTTTAAGCTCAAAATTAGAATCATCTTTTTCTAAATTATCATTTTTATTGTTTGATAATTCATCTTCTGGACTATTTATCGTATTTAAATCTTCTAGATTTTCATTTTTTAAATCTTCTCTTATTTTTTCCTCTGTTTCTTTAAGTCTTTCCTTATCATCCATCGGAATTTGATAATAATCAGATTGAATGTCATTAAAGGCAAGAAAACCATGTTTTACTCTTCCAAAATTAATAAAAGCCGCTTGTAGCGATGGTTCAACTCTACTTACAGTACCTAAATAAATATTATTTTTAAAATTTAATTTATTTTTATCTTCGTATTCGTATTCTTCAATTCCGTTATCTGACTTAAGAACAACTCTAGTTTCGTCTGGATGCGAGGCATCGATATATAAATTTTTTTCCATTTTGAATGAATTCCTTTAGTGATTAAATTTAATGAATTTTTTTTAAAATTTTGCATGAGATACTATACAAAATTTTCTTATTTTTTTCACTAACTATGATTATATATAAACGCCTTAAGATGGCCAAAATTAAAGCTTTAGGTACCTATAATTATGCTCAGTAAAATTAATACTTTAATTAAAATAGCTATTGTTTTAGTCATGTCTGTGCTTTTTGTGTTGTTTTCTGCTCTGTGGTATTTTTCTTCGGGACTGCCTGATTATAAAAAGCTAGAAAGCTATGAACCTCCTGTTTCAAGCAGAGTATATGCAACCAATGGAGATCTTGTTGCAGAATATGCAATAGAAAAAAGACTGTTTATACCTTTTAACGTAATACCAAAGCATGTTATAAATGCCTTTCTCTCATCTGAAGATAAAAATTTTTTTAATCATACAGGAATAGACCCACAAGGAATTATTAGGGCTGTTGTTAATAATTTTAAAAACATTGTTAATAACAAGAGGCTAGAAGGCGCATCTACAATAACTCAACAAGTTGCAAAAAATTTTTTATTAACTAATGAGGTTTCTATTAAAAGAAAAATAAAAGAAGCTATTTTGGCATTTAGAATTGAAAAAGCTTATAGTAAAGAAAAAATTTTAGAACTTTATTTAAATCAAATATATTTAGGTGAAGGTACATACGGCATTGCAGCAGCAAGTCTTGAGTATTTTAATAAATCTGTGAAAGAATTAAGTTATTCAGAGGCCGCTTTGTTAGCCGCTCTACCAAAAGCTCCAAGTAAATATAATCCTTTTAAGTATTATGAAGAAGCAAAATTAAGAAGAAACTTAGTTTTACAGAATTTAAATGAGAATAATTTTATCAACAACAAAGAATTAGAAAAATATAAATTAGAAGAAATTAATTTAAAAAAAAGAAAAATTAAACTACTTAAAGAAGCAAATTATTACACTGAAGAAATTAGAAGAACCATTAAAAATAATTATGGATATGACAATCTATACGCTGAAGGTTTTTCTATAAAATCTGCACTCGATGTTAATTATCAGCTCTATGCTCTAAGTGCTTTAAGATCAGGTATAGAGGCTTATGACAGAAGACATGGTTGGAGAGGACCAATTTTAAATACAAAGACACAAACACGTTGGCAAGAAAAATTGAAAAATCAAAAAATTGACCCAAGTTTAAAATGGAATTTTGCTGAAATAATCAATGTAAAAGATTCAGAAATCAATTTTAAAATTTTAAAAAAAGAAGACCAGGGAACAATTCAAGTTAATAATTTAAAATGGGCAATAAGCAAAACTATTTATGACTCGTTTAAAATTAATGACGTAATTTTTGTACATAAAAATTTTAATGGAAATTGGGAGCTGAAGCAATATCCAAAAGTTAATGGGGGAATTGTAGCTATAGATCCCTATAGTGGTAAGGTTAAAGCTTTAGTTGGTGGTTTTAGTTTTAACTCAAGTGAATTTAACAGGGTAACACAAGCGAAAAGACAACCTGGTTCTGCTTTTAAACCTTTTGTTTATGCGGCAGCTTTAGAAAATAATTTTTCTCCAAATTCTATAATTTTAGATGCTCCTTTTACGGCCGAACAAGGTTCCGGATTAAAAAACTGGAAACCGGAAAATTATGGTAAAGAATTTTATGGTCCAACTACATTAAGAAAAGGTGTTGAGTATTCTAGAAATTTAATGACAGTTAGAATAGCTCAAGAATTAGGTGTAAAAAAAATACTACAGCTATCAAAAACTCTTAATATTTATAATGAAATACCAGAATTATTATCGGTTTCTTTGGGCTCAGCAGAAACAACTTTATTACAAATAACAAACGCCTACGCCACATTTATTAATGGTGGAAAAAAAATTAATCCTATTCTTATTGAAAGAATTCAAGATAGACGAGGTAATACTATTTTTAATTCAGAGAAAAGAGAGTGTATCGGATGTGATAAACTTTCAAAGACAGAAATATCAATCCCTTATATTAGAGATAATTACAAACAAGTATTAAGCAAAGAAACTGCTTATCAAATCTTATCAATGCTCGAAGGAACAGTTAAAAGAGGAACGGGGAAAAAACTTAGGGATTTAAATGTTCCACTAGCTGGAAAAACAGGAACAACTAATGATAATTACGATGCTTGGTTTGTTGGAGCCACATCTAATTTAATTGTTGGTGTATATGTTGGTTTTGACAAACCAAAAACACTTGGAAAATATGAAACAGGAGCTAAAGCAGCTTTACCAATATTTAAAAACTTTATTAGACAAGCATTGTATAAAGATGAATTTAAGCCATTTACACCTCCAGAAGAAATATTTTTTGCAGCGATCAATTATAATACAGGAAAAAAAGAAGATTTTAATAATTCTGACTCAATCGTAGAAGCTTTTAAATTAAGTGATATTAAAAAAATGAGAAATAATAATTCAAATAACAACTCAAATTATGATAGTTTAATCAAGTTTAGACAATTTTATTAATGGAAATACTAGATCAACAAATAAATATAGCAGAAAAAGCATTAAGAAATATTAGGGGGTATCTTTGAAACCCATGATATTAAATCTAAGTTAAACAACTTAAACTCTATAATTTCAGAAAAAAATTTTTGGAAAGACAACAATAAAGTAAAAAAAATTGTTAAGGAAAAAAAACATTTTGAGACAGTTATTGAGTTATTTCATACTTCAAAAAAAGAATTAGAAAATCTCAAAGACATTTACAATTTAGCAAAAGAAGAGTCCGAAGAAGAAATAATTTTAGAATGTTTAGATAAAATTAAAGAGATAGATAAAACTATAAAAAAAACTGAGATTAAGTGTTTCATGTCAGCAGAGAATGATACATTGGATATCTATTTGGAAATACATGCTGGTGCTGGCGGAACGGAAAGCCAAGATTGGGCAGAAATGTTAAGAAAAATGTACTTAAAATGGTTTGATAAAAAATCATTTAATTGTGAAATCATTAGTGAACATAAAGGTGAGGAAGCTGGAATTAAATCCTCAACATTAAAGGTAACAGGCGAAAACCTTTATGGTCTAATGAAAAATGAATCAGGTGTTCATAGATTAGTCAGAATATCGCCATTTGATAGTGGCGCAAGGAGACACACAAGTTTCGCCAGTGTTTGGGTTTATCCCTCTATTGATGATGAAATTGATATTCAAATAGATGAAAAAGATTTAAGAATTGACACTTATAGGTCTAGCGGGGCAGGTGGACAGCATGTTAATGTTACAGATAGTGCTGTTAGGATTACACATTTACCGACTAAAATTGTTGTACAATGTCAAAATCAAAGATCACAACATAAAAATAAAGAGACATGTTATAAAATGTTGAAAGCAAGATTATATGAACATGAAACACAAAAAAGAGAAGAACAGGAACAAAAAAGTGTGAGCGCAAAAACAGATATAGGTTGGGGACATCAAATACGTTCGTATGTACTACAACCATATCAACTTGTAAAAGATATGCGATCTAAAATTGAAAGCACAAATCCAGAGGATGTATTAAATGGGAATATAGATCAATTTATTGAAGGAAATATATTTAGAATATAATGAAAAAAATTATATACCTATTTTTTCTTTCCGTATTATCATTTTCTGTATTTATTATTATTTATCTGTCCACTATCGGAATTGAAACATTTAGATTTAATAATATAATTATTGAATCAATTAAAAAAAAAGACCCAAATATACAAATCTCATTAAATAAAATTAAAATTAAATTTGATATAGAAAATATTCAAATATATTTATCAACATTTGAACCTGAAATAAACTATCAAGATATTAAAATACCAATAACGGAAATAAATATTTACTCAAAAATTAGTTCATTATTAACATCAAAAGAAAAAGTAGAACAAGTAATTGTTAAGATACAAAATTTTAATACTGAAGATATACAAAAGTTAGCCATCCGAATTAAACCTTCTAATTTTAAAAATTATTTACTCAATAATTTAAATGATGGAAAGATAGATAAATTATTAATTGATGTTAAATTAGATGAAGATTTTAAAATTACTGATTATAAAGTAAACGGTTCTATAAAAAAAATTAATCTCAAAATATTTGATGACTTATCAATTCAAGATGTAAATCTTAATTTTGTATCTGACAAAAATTTAACTTTAATTAATTCAGTAAGCGCTAAATACCAAGGATTTTTAATATCAAAAGGCTCACTTAGCTTAAAGAGAAATAAAGAAATTGATATACAAGGAAAATTTAATTCACAATTTAATTTAGATAATAATTTAAACAATCAATTATTTTCAAAACTTAATTTAAGTATTTTAAAAAAAAATAAAATAAATATCAAAGGATCTTTAACGCATGAATTTACATTAAAAATTGATGAAAATTTTAAATTAATTGACTATGACTATAAATCAAAAGGAAATATTTTAGAATCTAAAATACTTTTAAAAGAATCTTTAAAATCTGTGTTTGTTGAAAAACCAATTAATAAAATATCAATATATAAAACTAGCGTAGAAATTAATTTAAACAAAAAGAATAATAATTTTTTAACATTAGACGGTATATATAGCTCAGATAATTCCGAAAAAAAAAAATTTAAAGTCGTACACAATCTTAACAAAAAAAAACCTAAATATTTAATTAATCTTAATTTAACTGAAAATATTTTTTTAGAATTAATTAATTTCAAAACTAATTATAAAAATAACAGCAATATTAAATTTGAACTTAATTTTATAAATGGTAACATTTTTTTCAAGAATATAATCTTTACAGAAGGCAAAAATTTAATTTCTATTAAGGACCTTACACTAAATAAAAAAAATGAGATAAAATCAATTTCTAATATTAATGTTTTAACCTTTAGAAACAATCAAGAAAATAATAATTTTAGAATTAATTTTAAAAAAAAAATTTCTATTACAGGAAAAAAATATGATACTACGTATTTGTTAAAACATTTATCAAATGAGACAAAGTTAAATCCATTAAAAAATTTTACAAAAGATATAGAAATAAAATTAAATAGTTTAGTTACTAAATCCCAAATACCTTTAAATAATTTTTATTTAATAGGTCATATTAATAAAGGTAAATTTGAAAAACTTTCTGCAAAAAGTGAATTTACAAAAAAAGAATACTTAGATATTTCTTTAAAAAAATACGAAAATAATAATAAAATTTTAGAAATTTATTCTGATATACCGCAAGCATTATTATCTGATTATAAATTTTTTGAAGGAGTAAAAGGTGGAAAATTACTTTATAGTTCAGTTTTTAATAAAACAGGATCAACATCAAAAATTAGCATTGAAAATTTCAAAGTCCTTAAAGCTCCAGCTTTTGCAACACTATTGACCTTGGCAGATCTAGGGGGAATTGCAGATGTTTTGTCTGGAGAAGGCATATCTTTTGATACTCTAGAAATTAATTTAAAGGAAGATACTAATGTAACAACAGTAGAAGAAATTTTAGCATTAGGTTCGAGTGTTTCTGTGCACATGGATGGTTATATAGAAAAAAAAAGTGGATTAATAAGTTTTAGTGGGACATTAATTCCTGCAAAAATGTTAAATAATTTAATTTCAAAAATCCCTGTTGTAGGTAATATTCTAGTTGGCGATAAAGTTGGTGAGGGAGTATTCGGTGTTAGTTTTAAAATGAAAGGTTTACCAGGAGAGACCAAAACAACTGTAAACCCTATAAAAACCATAACACCAAGATTTATTACCAGAACTTTAGATAAAATGAAAAAAAAAACTAATTAAGTTTAATCTTAAAGTGTTTCTTTTTACCATGTGAAACTTTGATATAATTATTTTCTACAAAATCATTTAGACTAATAATTTTCTTCCCATCTGTTAAAACCACATCGTTAATTTTAATTCCATTTTCATTTATTGCTCTTCTAATTTCACTTTTTGAATTTAGAATTTTAGTATTATCAAGAAAATCAATTATATTAATCCCACTTTTTAAAAATGCGGATTTAATCAAAATAACAGGTAAATTTTTACCCAAACCGCTACCATCAAACGTCTCTTTCGCCGTATTTTCAGATTCTGTAGCTTTTTTTTTACCATGTAAAATTTTTGTAGCTTCATTAGCTAATAAAATTTTTAAATTATTAATATTTTTTTCACTATTGATTATTTTATCTAATTCATCTGCATTAATTTCTGTAAAGTATTTTAAAAATTTTTTTACATCATCGTCATTAGTATTTCTCCAGAATTGCCAATAATCGTAAGGAGACAGAAGCTTTTCATCTAACCAAATTGCACCATCTTCTGTCTTTCCCATTTTAGCTCCTGTCGAAAGTGTTATTAATGGAGTTGTAAGTCCAAAAGATTCCTTCTGATTAATTTTTCTAATTAATTCTACACCATTTACAATATTCCCCCATTGATCTGAACCACCTATTTGTAAAACACAATCATGTTCTTGATTTAATTTAAAAAAATCATACGCTTGTAAGATCATATAATTAAATTCCATGTAATTAAGAGACTGTTCTCTTTCTAAACGAATTTTTACACTATCAAAACTTAACATTTTATTTATTGTAAAGTGTTTTCCAATATTTCTTAAAAATTCTATATATTTTAATTTGCTCAACCATTTTGCATTATTTACAAAAATAGGCATAGTTTTTTTATTTTTAAAATTTAATAATTTTTGAAATATTTTTTTTATTTTTCTAATATTATTATCAATTGTTTTTGTATCTAAAATTTTTCTAGTTGTATCTTTTCCTGAAGGGTCTCCAATAAGAGTTGTTCCACCTCCAAGTAAAACAATTGGTTGGTGACCATATTTTTGAAGTAGGCGTAGGCACATGATTTGAAGCAAACTTCCAACATGCAAGCTAGGAGCTGTACAGTCAAAACCTATATAAGCCTTAATTGATTTATTATTACTTAAAATAGTTAGTTTATCTTTATCTGTACATTGATAAAAAAAACCTCTTGAATAAATTTCGTTGATAAAGTTATTTTTCATAGATAGATTGATTAAATTACTTTTACACAATAATAGTTATAAATTAAATAATTATTAATGAAAAATTTAATTATATCTATTGGTTTGATGAGTGGAACCTCAAGTGACGGTATAGATGCATCAATTATAAAATCTGATGGTGAAAACAAAGTAGATTTTATAGGGAATTACTTTTTACCTTATGGGGAGAAAGTAAGATCTAAAATAAGAACTTTAAAAAAAAAAATAACTTCAATTTTGGATTTAGAGATCAATAGATCGGAAATAGACAACCTAGAGAGAGAAATAACCCTCCTTCATGTAAAAATTGTTAATTTGATTATTGAAAAATCTGGACTAAATAAAACAGAAATTGATTTAATTGGCTTTCATGGACATACAATTTTTCATAGCTTTAAGGACAAAAAAACAAAACAAATAGGTGACGGAAGACTTTTATCACATCTAACTGGCCTTGATGTAATATACAATTTTAGAGCAAACGACATGAACAATGGTGGTCATGGAGCCCCACTTGCTCCTGTGTTTCATGAATTGTTAAAGACTAAATTAAAATTAGAAACACCTTTAGTTTTTCTTAATATCGGCGGCATATCTAATTTAACATATCTGCACAAAAACAAAGAAACGATAAGCTTTGACTCTGGTCCAGGAAATATTCTAATAGATAAAATAATTCAATTAAAATCTAATAATAAAATTCAATTTGATAAAAATGGTTTAATTGCTTTTACAGGAAATGTAGATAAAAATATTTTAGACATATATTTAAGAAATCCGTATTATAATTCTTTACCTCCTAAATCTTTAGATATAAATGATTTTACTCTTGACTCATTAGGAAGTTTAAATTTACGAGATTCAGTTACAACTTTGTCTGAGTTATCTTCTTTAACAATTGTAAATGCTTTAAATTTTTTTAGCTCAAAACCAGTAGAAATTATTTTATGCGGCGGTGGTAGAAAAAATAAATATATATCTGAACGTATTAAAAAATTAAGTAATATCGCAACAAATAATATTGATAATTATAAAATAAATGGTGATTTTATAGAATCGCAAGCTTTTGCTTTTCTTGCAATTAGATCTTTTTTAAAAAAACCTATTTCATTTCCAGGTACAACTGGCGTGGCAGTACCTACTACAGGAGGTGATTTTATTAAATCTAAATAAGAGCAGTTTTTTCCTCAATATACTTTTCAATTACTTTTGCTAATTCATCTTCTTTATTTTTAAAAAAGTGATTTGCGTCTTTAATTTTTGTAAAAATAACTTCAATGCCTTTTTGATTTTTTATTCTCTCATTTAGTTCGTCAATACTCTCTTTAGTTACCAGTTCATCTGCTTCGCTATACACAACCTGCCCTGATGTCGGACAAGGTGCTAGGAACGAAAAATCATACACATTTGGCTGAGGAGATAAAGCAATAAAGTTATTGACCTCAGGTCGTCTCATAATTAATTGCATACAAATTAAAGCACCAAATGAAAATCCTGAAACCCAACATTGACTATAATCTAAATTTTCTCTTTCAATCCAATCTAAAGCAGCAGCTGCATCTGATAATTCTCCCTGTCCATTATCAAAAACACCATCACTTTTACCAACCCCCCTAAAATTAATTCTAATTACAGAAAAACCATTTTCTATAAAAATATTATAAGCTGTTTGAACAATTTTATTATTCATCGAGCCTCCATATTGAGGATGTGGTTGAAGAACTATAGCAACGGGTGAACCAAATTTTGGGTTCTTATAATATTTTCCCTCAAGTCTTCCAGCGGGTCCAGGTATAAATATTTCAGTGCTTTTAGGTTTCATTTATTGGTAATGATAATTAGTTTCAAAAAAAGAATAGATATATAGCATGTTTTAATGGCGACAATTTAGTTTTTTATAAACTTGACTATTTTAGTAGGAATAAGCTAATTACCCTTCTAATATAGGACTAATATGAAATTGACCACAAAAGGTAGATACGCAGTTATGGCTATGGCCGATTTAGCGACTAATGAAAACTTAAAGCCCATTAGCTTAAGTGAAATATCTATCAGACAAAATATCTCACTTTCATATTTAGAACAATTGTTTGTAAAGTTAAAAAATAATCATTTAGTTAAAAGCGTAAGAGGCCCTCATGGAGGCTATGTGTTAGAGAAAAAGGCTAAAGATATAAAGCTTTCAAGTATTATTTTTGCAGTCAATGAAGAAGTTAAAACACTTAATTGTAAAAAAAATTCAAAAAGAGGTTGTGGCGGCAGAACAGTTAAATGTATTACACACAATCTTTGGGATGATTTAGAAAAACACATTAATGGTTTTTTTGAAAGTAAAAATCTTAATGAACTAGTTTCAAAACAAGAAAATATTTTTTAATAATAAAAACAAGGGTAAAATAGCAATGAAAAATCAAGATCTTAATATTGGTAAAGAATATAAATACGGTTTCACTACTGATATCGAAAGTATTAGAGCTCCAAAAGGACTAAATGAAGATACTATAAAGTTTATTTCTAATATTAAAAAAGAACCTAAATGGATGTTAGAATGGAGACTCAAAGCATTTAATAGATTGCAAAGTTTAAAAGAACCTAATTGGCAGAAACCAAAATATCCTAAAATTAATTATCAAGATTTATATTATTATTCTGCACCAAAAAGCGCCTCAGAAAAACCTAAAAGCTTAGACGAAATTGATCCAAAAATATTAGAAACATATAAGAAACTTGGAATACCACTGGTCGAACAGCAAAGATTAAATGGAATAGCAGTTGACGCAGTATTTGACTCAGTTTCTGTAGCAACAACATTTAAAGACGAACTAACAAAAAAAGGAATAATATTTTGCTCTATATCTGAAGCTATTCAGAAACATCCTGATTTAGTAAAAAAATATTTAGGTTCAGTTATACCTTTGAGTGATCATTATTTTGCAACATTAAATTCTGCAGTTTTTACTGATGGGTCTTTTGTATACATTCCACCAAACACAAGATGCCCAATGGAGCTTTCAACTTATTTTAGAATTAACGCTTCTGAAACTGGACAGTTTGAAAGAACTCTAATAATTGCAGACAAAGGAAGTTATGTAAGTTACTTAGAGGGTTGTACCGCTCCTATGAGAGATGAAAACCAATTACACGCTGCAAACGTCGAGCTAATTGCTTTAGATGACGCAGAAATTAAATATTCGACTGTTCAAAATTGGTATCCCGGAGATAAGAATGGTGTAGGTGGAATATATAATTTTGTAACTAAAAGAGGAGCTTGTAGAGGAAAAAATTCAAAAATTTCGTGGACTCAAGTTGAAACAGGATCAGCAATAACTTGGAAATACCCAAGCTGTATTTTGCAAGGTGATAATTCAGTAGGTGAGTTTTATTCTATAGCTATTACTAATAATTATCAAAAAGCAGACACGGGTACCAAGATGATCCATTTAGGAAAGAATACTAAGAGTAAAATAATCTCCAAAGGTATATCAGCTGGTAACGCTGACAATACATATAGAGGCTTGGTCGATATTAACAAAAAAGCAACTAACTCAAGAAATTATACTCAATGTGACTCTTTATTAATGGGCAACAAATGTGGGGCACACACAGTTCCATATATAAAGAACAAAAATTCAACATCAACTATTGAACATGAAGCAACCACTACTAAAATTAACGAAGAACAGCTTTACTACTGCAACCAAAGAGGCCTCGATCAAGAAGAGGCAGTTAGTCTGATCGTAAATGGGTTCTGCAAAGAAGTATTACAACAATTACCAATGGAATTTGCGGTGGAAGCACAAAAATTAGTAGCTATTAGCTTAGAAGGTAGTGTTGGCTAATGTTAAAAATTAAAAATTTAAAAGCAACAATTAACGAAAAGTTAATTTTAAAAGGTTTAGACCTAGACATTAAACCTGGTGAAGTTCATGCAATTATGGGCCCTAATGGCTCAGGGAAAAGTACATTAGCAAATGTTCTGTCAGGTAAAAATGGTTACGAGATTGAAGGTGAAATTAGTTTTAATGGCATGGATTTAAACGATCTTAAAATAGAAGAGAGAGCACAAAAAGGAATTTTTTTAGCATTTCAATACCCCTTAGAAATTCCAGGAGTAAATACAAATAATTTTTTAAGAACATCCCTAAACTCAGTAAGAAAGGCAAGAGGTGAAAAAGAATTAGACACATTAACCTTCTTAAAATTAATTAAAGAAAAAGCCAAAGAACTCAATATCGACGAAAAATTTTTATCACGTCAATTAAACGTAGGATTTTCAGGTGGAGAAAAGAAAAAAAATGAAATTTTACAAATGAAATTACTAGAACCAAAATTATCAATTTTAGATGAAACAGATTCAGGCCTAGATATAGATGCATTAAGAATAGTTGCGGATGGTGTTAACTCCTACAAAAATAAAGAAAATGCCTTTTTAATAATTACACATTACCAAAGATTACTTGACTATATAAAGCCGGACTTCATACACGTTTTATCTGCTGGTAAAATTATTAAAACAGGAAATGCTGATTTAGGTGAACAATTAGAAAAAACAGGTTACGCAAATTTAAGTTAGATGAAACAAAATTACGATTTTGATATCGAAAAAATTAAAAATCTCTCTCAAGAAGAAAAAGTTTACCGAAAAAAAAACCTTGATTTATTTTATGAATATGGATTTCCATCCAAACAAATTGAAGATTGGAAATTTACAGATTTAAACTTAATTTTAAATAAAAATTTTGACAGCATTAGTAATGAAATTAATTTTGAATCTAGCAAAGAGTTTAAAGCTATTGAAAACTTTGAGCACAACTTCATATTTTTAACTAACGGGAAAATAATTTCAACTAATTTTGCTCACGAAGAAAAGAGTAAAATTTTAATTAAAGATTTTAATCAAGAAGAAGTAATGAATATTGATCCAAGTAACGCACTGGCATTACTCAATAGTGCGTTATCATCTGGAGGGTTTTCACTGGAAATTACCAAAGACTACAAATTAAAAAAACCTTTGATTGTCTATAATTACTTTTCTCAGGATTTAAAAAACAAAATACTGAACAATAAAAATTCTATTAAATTAAACGAAGGATCTGAATTAACGTTAATTGATTATAGTGATAACAACATCCAAAGTAATTTTATTAAAAATACAGTAGATACTGTTTCTTTGGATAAGAATGCTATATTGAAAAATATTTTAATTCAAAATTCAAAAAACAATGGTCATTTTTACAAATATATAAAAAGTTCTTTAGAAGGTGGTTCTAGTTATGAGAACTATATTTTAAGTTCAGGGTTAAAACTTAATAAAATTGAAATTGAAATAAACTTAAATAAAGATAATAGTAGCTGTAGCATTTATTCAGCTTTAAACTTACTGGAAGATCAACACCAAGAAATTAAAACACGTATAAATCATAATTCTCCAAACTGTAAAAGCTATCAAAAAATTAAAAATGTATTAAATGATAAAAGCAAAGGTGTTTATCAGGGAAAAATATTTGTAGAAAAAATAGCTCAAAAAACTGACGCATATCAACTAAGTAAAGCTTTAATTGTAAGTGATAACGCTGAATTTGACGCAAAGCCTGAACTAGAAATATACGCAGACGACGTGAAGTGTTCTCATGGTTCGACATCAGGAAGTATAGATTCTGACGCAGTTCATTATTTAATGACAAGAGGTATATCAAAAAAAGAAGCGGTAAAACTTTTAATAAATGGTTTTCTTAATGAAGTATTAGAAAAAATTACTAACAATGAATTAAAAATATTTTTAGAAAGAACATTAGAAAGACAAATTAATGGACATTAAAAATCTTAAATCCGAATTCCCTATTTTTAAACAAAAAATTAATGGGAAACCTTTAGTCTATTTAGATAGCGCCAACTCATCTCAAAAACCTAAAGCAGTAATTGACAGACTATCTAATTTTTATGAAACAGAATTTTCTAACGTTGGAAGAAGTGTTCACACGCTAGCAGTTAAGGCAACCAATAGATTTGAAGCCACAAGAGATATGCTAAAAAAATATTTTAACGCACGACATAGAGAGGAAATAATATTCACTAAAGGAGCCACAGAATCAATTAATTTAGTCGCTTCTTCTTTTGGAGATAAATACATTAAAGAAGGAGATGAAATATTAATTACTGAATTAGAACACCACTCTAATTATGTACCATGGCATTTTCTTCGGAAAAACAAAGGTGCGGTAATTAAATTTGCACCAATAAATAAAAACGGTGAAGTTGAAATTGATGAAATAAAAAAACTTATTTCAAATAAAACAAAGATTATTGCTATAACACATATTTCAAATGTAACAGGTGCTGTAATGCCAATTAAAAAAATTGTTGATATGGCCACAGAGAAAAATATTCCAGTTTTAGTTGATGGAACTCAAGGAGCCCCTCACATGCATATAGATATGCAGGATCTTGGTTGTGATTTCTATGTGGTTTCATGCCACAAAATGTATGGTCCTAATGGCTTAGGAGTGCTTTATGCAAAAAAAAAATGGCTAGATGATCTGCCTCCATACCAAGGTGGCGGTGGGATGATAGATGATGTTAAAAAAGACAATATTACTTTTGCAGATGCACCAACAAAATTTGAAGCTGGTACTATGCAAACAGCAGAAGTAGTTGCTTTTGCAGAAGCAATAAATTTTATTGAAAAATTAGGTATAAAAAATATTGCTGCTCATGAAAATGAAGTTTTAGAGTATGGTTTTGAAAAATTAAAAAAAAATAATTCAATAAGTATAATTGGTAGTCCTAAGAATAGAGGATCTGTTTTATGCTTTACCATCGAGGGTATTCACCCTCATGATATAGCAACAATTTTAGATGATGAAGGTGTTGCTATAAGAGCTGGTCATCATTGTTGTCAAATATTACATGACAAATTGGGAATTGCAGCAACAGCTAGAGCCTCTATTGGTGTTTACAACACTAAAGAAGATATAGATATTTTATGTAAGGCTATCGATAACTGTAAAAAAATATTTAAAACTTAAATGGAACTTAAAGAATTATATCAAGAAATTATTTTAGATCATGGTAAGAGTCCTAGAAATAAAGGAAAATGTGACGAATATAGTCATGACGCTCAAGCTCACAACCCTTTGTGTGGAGATAAAGTTCATGTTTACTTAAGGCTAGACAGCGAAAAAAAAGTTATGGACATAAGTTTTGAAGGAGAAGGTTGTGCTATTTCACTTGCTTCTGCCTCAATACTTACAGAGACTCTCAAAGGTAAGGATCTATCT
>Ga0307986_10000051_pt1 | contig 72107 bp, 76 predicted proteins | sample EllFjometageno82_FD_203170 | JGI IMG/M metagenome (GOLD analysis project Ga0307986, IMG submission 203170) | Marine microbial communities from Ellis Fjord, Antarctic Ocean - #82 | ecosystem: Environmental > Aquatic > Marine > Unclassified | place: Southern Ocean | collected 2014-10-09 | reverse complement strand
TAAATTATGAAATCCCACTGAATGAAGTTGTTTTTGATTTTAATGATAGGCTTAAATCTATGACTAGTGGTTATGCTAGTTTTGATTATGAAATTATAGATCACAGAGAAGGTGACTTAGTTAAACTAGGAATCTTAGTAAATGCGGAACCTGTTGATGCTCTATCGATGATGGTTCATAAAGATTTTGCACAAACTGTTGGAAGAGAAGTCTGTGAAAAATTAAAAGATTTAATACCAAGACATAACTTTATGATTCCAGTCCAGGCTGCGATTGGAGGTAAAATTATAGCAAGAGAAACTATTAAAGGTTTTAAGAAAGATGTTTTGACTAAAATCCATGGAGGTGGCGCCACTGATCGAAAAAGAAAGTTATTAGAAAAACAAAAAAAAGGTAAAGCCAGAGGTAAACAATTTGGTAAAGTAGAGATACCTCAAGAAGCATTTATAGGTGTACTGAAGATTAAGAAAGAAAAATAGATGAAAATTTATGATTGTTTTTCATATTGGGATGAAGATCTATTATTAGAGATAAGACTAAATATTTTAAATGATTATGTAGATTATTTTGTAATCGTAGAAGGTAATAAAACCTGGCAAAATAATCCAAAGAAACTTCAATTTAATATTAGTAATTTTAAAAAATTTAAAGACAAAATTATTTATGTTCCAGTTGAAGATATGCCTGACGGTGATGATCCCTACACAAGAGAAAATTATCAACGAAATTGTATTTCAAGAGGAATTAAGAGTGCACAAGATGAGGATTTAATCATGATTTCAGATTTAGATGAAATACTAAACCCCAAACAATTAAACCTTTTTAAAATTAAAGATAGATACGCTGCCTTTAAACAAAAACATTTCTATTATAAAATTAACTTACAAAGTGAGACAAACCCTTTTTGGCTAGGAAGTAGAATTTGTGTTAAAAAATACCTAAAATCACCTCAGTGGCTAAGGGATTTGAAATTTAAAAAAAGACCATTTTGGAGAATAGATAAGTTTAGACTTAATAATATCATTGATAATGGTGGGTGGCATTTCTGTAATTTAAAAACTCCTGAAAATCTTTTATATAAGTATAAAAACTTATGTGAAACTAATGACCCCTATCATTTTAAAGAAAAAATCAGTCAAAAATATTTAAATGTAGATGAAATAAAAAACAGAATTGAAAATCAAGAAGATATAATAGGAAGGGATGATAAATTTAAGAAGATTGAAATTAACAATGATTATCCAAAATATATTTTAGAAAATATTAATAAATTAAATAAATGGATAATTAAGTAGAAATTATTTATTAATTTTTGATAATTTTAGCAATTAAATTCAAGTGTTTTTTTTCTAGAATAATTTTATAAGGATAGTTTCTATCGGTGTCATTTTTTTTAGTGACAATTCTAAAATACTTTAAATTTAATATTTTACTTATCCTCTCACACTTCTTATTATAGTGATTTGATGGCATTATCTCAATAATTTTAGTACGAGGTTTGCAAAAAATAATATTTGTAAAGGCTGCCCCATGTGCCCCAATAACTACAGAAGCATTTTCAAAAAGAAAAATTTGTTTTTTAAAAGATATTTTTTCAGGTTGATAAATACCAAAGTTATTTTTTTTTATCAAAATCGTTAGATTTTTTGGATTTTCTATTTGACAGTGATTAAATACAGAATGTGATCTATCTAAAAAAATTTTTTTACTACAAACAAATTTTTCTGACTCTTTTTTAAAAATATTTCTATTTTGAAGCACAATCCATTCAGGTATATTTTTAACTTGAGCTTGAATCGTACCTCGATTATACCAAGGGTGATCTACCGCCAAAACTTCATCGCAAGAGATATGCTTGTTTTTTTTACTGCTTAGTAATTTTACTTTATTAATTCCTATAATGTCAAAAATTTTTATTTGCCATTCTTTTGGATGAGAAACATAAAAAAAATTAATTTTTTTTAAATCTATCTGTTGGTTTAAAAGGTATAATTTAGGTATAATATCGAACATAAAATGAAAATAATTGTTTCCACTTGCACCTTGACATAAATTAAAAACAGTTCCGGGAATCTCTTGAGAAAAAGAAGTGGTACCCTGTTTAACGGCAGAGTTAAATTTTATACTTCTAAGACGACCTTTTATTTGCTGAAATGATATTTTAGGTAGAATTTTATTATTTTTAATAATCGCAACATTTTCGTTGTTATCAGTAAAAATTCTAGCATTTTTGATGGAATATATGTGATAATTATTATTTTTAAATGATTTAAATTTTGAAACAATATTTTTTTTTTTAAATGTTAAACTCTTTTCTTTAGATGTAGATATTGGACCATATAATGTTCTAAAAAACTTTTGAATTACAAACTTGTAGAGTAATTTTATTTTTTTTTTTATCATATTATATTAAGTATTTAATTAAATTAATCATAAAGTTGAATTAAAAATAATTAAACTATAAAAATTAATTTATCCATTATGTAAATTGATTATATAATATAAATAAACCTAATTTGATACAAGTTCAAAGCATTACAGAATTAGAAAAATCTAATAACTTTAAAAAAAAATATTTGTATTAAAATTATTACAGTAAATATTAAAATTATTATAATGTTAACATATACTGGATGTTTCTAAGATTAGGAGAGGTGGCCGAGTGGTTGAAGGCGCACGCTTGGAAAGCGTGTAAAGAGTAATCTCTTTCATGGGTTCGAATCCCATTCTCTCCGCCACTTAAATAATTAAAATAAATATTTAATTATTAAATATAAAAATTTTTAAGATAGTGTTATTATTAATCAATTAGATTTATCTTTTATAAAATTTTATTATTAAAAAAATGGGACTTAGAACACTTATTAAAAAAAGTTTTTACAATATAAGATTTATAAAAAAAAAAAATTCACAAATAAAAAACAGTGTAATTTTAATAACCGGAGCTAGTTCAGGAATAGGATTTGGACTTTGTAAAAGACTGGTTAGAGATAATAAGGTAATTGCAGTTTTTAACAAAAATGAGACAAACTTAAAAGAAATTAAAAATTCAAATTTAACTTACCTGAAGTGTGATTTAAGCTACATAAATAATTATCAAGAAATTGAAAAAAAAATAATAGAAAATGATATTGAGTTAGTTTTTAATTGCGCTGGTCAATTTGGATCAGCCAATCAATCTATTGATGACATGGATTTTGATAATTTTTTAAATATTTTAAAAATAAACTCTCTATCTGTTCTAAAAATATTACAGCTCATTAGTAACCATAATAAAATGAAATATATAAAAAAGATAATTAATATTAGTAGTGACGCTGGAAGTGTAGAAATGAATAATCAAGGAAACGCATATATTTATAGAACCAGCAAATCAGCTTTAAATTCAATTTCTAAAAATTTATCGATTGATTTGAAAAAAAATTTTGGGATTTCTGTAATTACGATTGATCCGGGAAATGTAAAAACAAATATGAATAATAAAGGTTATTTAAATCCTGAAAAATGCTCAGAATACATAGTAGACATTATAAATAACAGTAAGGATTATAATGGAGCATTCATTAATTTATTAAAAAAGAATATACCCTGGTAGAATGAACAAAGATAATCTAGTGTTTTTTATTCATTGCCCATCCAACTCTTTAAGTAATGGTGGTGTTGAAACTTTACACCAATTAGGGTTTCATCTTAAAAAAAACAATTTCAAAGTTTTTATAAGTTTTTTTCCACATATAAATAAAGAATTAATACCAAAGAAACTAATTAATTATAACCTTAGTTACAAAAAATTTGAAGACGAAAAAAATTTTATACATATAATTCCGGAGGTAGAAACCATTAGAACAAAACTAATTAAAAAAGGTAAGTGCATAATTTATTGGCTTTCAGTAGACAGTTATTACAGGAGAAATTTAGACAAATCTTTTTGGAAAAACTGGAATTATTACAGAAAAACAATTAATAAAAGAATATTCTTTTTTAATTTAAAAAAACATTATCATTTAGCAAATAGTCACTATGCATACAAATTTTTAGAAAAAAAAATAATTAATAGCAAAATACTAAAGGGCTACATTTCAAACTATTTTGATGGTAAATTTGATATTTCAAAAAAGAAAAATATAATTCTTTATAACCCTGTAAAAGATCAAAATCATTATAAAAAAATTATGCAATTATTACCTCATTATGAATTTAAAGCATTATCTCAAATGTCAGATTTAGAAATTAAAGATTGTTATTATCGTTCAAAAATATTTATGGATTTAGGAACTCATCCAGGTAGAGAGAGGATGCCAAGAGAGGCAGGTATGATGGGATGTATATTAATTGTAGCAAACAGAGGGTCTGCATCAAATGATTATGATGTACCTATTGATAAATCATACAAGATGAATCTTGCTGAAAAAAACGTTTATAATAAAATTAGGGACTTAATTGAAGATATTTTTAAAAACTATGAAAATCATTTAAGAAATTTTGAAACCTATAAAGAAAAAATTTCTTACAAAAGTGATGTTAAGATATTTGATGAAACAGTGAGAGAATACTTTCACGAAATTACCAAAAAGCTATCATAATGTGTGGAATTGTTGGCTTTATAGATTTTAAAAAAAAACTTTCTACAGAATTACTTGATAGTTTAATAACATCACTTTTACATAGAGGCCCAGATGATAATGGAAAATATTTTCAAATTTCCGATAATTATAATTTAGGAATAGGGCACACTCGCTTATCTATTCTGGATCCAACACCAAATGGAAAACAACCCATGCATTACAAGAATATTATAATTTCTTATAATGGGGAGGTTTACAATTTTAAATTAATTAGAAAAGAACTATTAGATAATGGGTATAGTTTTTCAACGAATACGGATACTGAAGTAATCCTTAAGAGCTATGATTTTTGGGGTATAAAATTTGTTGATAAATTAAATGGAATTTTTGCAATTTCTATTTTTGATAAAGAAAAAAAAAAAATTTATCTGATAAGAGATAGGTTGGGAGTTAAACCAATTTATTGGTATTTTGATGGTTTTACAATGATATATGGAAGTGAGTTAAAAATTTTTAAGCAAATTAACTCTATTAGTAAAAAGGTATCAAGTGCTGGTCTAAATTCTTATTTTAAATTTGGATATATACCTGAGCCATATTCTATACTGGAAAACATCTATAAACTACAAGCAGGCTCAATTGCGGAATTTAATATAGAAAATAAAAATTTTGAGATAACAAAATACTGGAATGTTGATCTTATTTCCACTCAATTAGAAGGAAATATAGAAAAAAATATTTTAAACAAATTAGATAATTTAATAACTGAATCAGTAGAATTAAGAATGATATCAGATTTTCCCGTAGGAATTTATTTAAGTGGTGGTGTTGATAGTTCTTTAATAGCCTCATATATGACCAAGTTATCAAATAAACCAATTAACTCGTTTACGATTGGATTTGAAAATAAATTATTAGATGAGTCAAATTATGCTAGAAATATTTCTAAATTTTTAAAAACTAATCATCATGAATATATTCTAAAAGATGATGATATTTATAATATCTTAATTGATTATGAAAATTTATATGACGAACCATTTGGTGATGCCTCCATACTTCCAATGGCATTATTATCTAAAGAAACTAAAAAAACATCGAAAGTTGTTTTAAGTGCTGACGGTGGAGACGAGCTATTTTTTGGTTATGATAAGTATAGAAAAATCTTAAATAGAAAAAAAAAATCTGATTTAATTCCTAAATTTCTAAAAAGTTTATTTAGAAAAGTAAGTTTTGGTAAAACTGGTAACAGTACACTTTTTAACTATTTGCAAAATCAAGAGTTTACTGATTGGCTCAAAACTGAAAGTGAATTAAATAATGAAAATAAATTATCAAAATTAATTAAAAAAAAATCACATTTTAACACTAACTTTGACTTAAAATTTAAAAATGAAGATTCATTAAATGAAATGTTGAATTTAGATATTAAAACTTTTTTATTAGATGACATCTTATGGAAAGTTGATCGATCAACTATGCATTCTGGTCTGGAGGCTAGAGATCCATTGCTAGATTATAGGTTAGTAGAATATTCTTTAGGTATTCCTGGCAATTTAAAATTTAAAGGAGGTTCATTAAAATATCTCTTAAAAGAATTGGCTTATAAAAAATTTCCCAAACCTTTAATAGACCGACCTAAAAAGGGTTTTGACGTATCAATTATTACTATAACTTTAAAATTACTTGATAATAAAAATAACAGTTTATTAAATGAAGAAATAATCCAAAGTCAAAATCTATTCGATTATGGGGAAATAATTAGATTAAAAAATGAAATTGTTAATAATAATTATCAAAATATTGGTTTGATGTGGTTATTTCTTATTTTTCAAATTTGGTACTTAAGATTTATGGATATAAAAATTTAATGTTGAAATAGCCAAGTAGTTTGAGGTGTATGGCTGGAATATGCCTGAAAAATCGATTAAATTTGCGTTTTAATCCCATTTTTTTTGCTAGAAAAAAAGAGGCTCAATTCTAAAAACTAATTATGCTGAAAATACCTTGTTAATATAAGTTAAGTAATTTCCATTAAAAATGTTATATTTAATTTTTCCAAAATATTAAAAAATGTCAAATAATAACTCATATCAAGCAGACTCAATTAAGGTTCTCAAAGGCCTTGAGGCAGTCAAAAAAAGACCCGGAATGTATATCGGTGATACCGATGATGGTACTGGCTTACATCATATGGTTTATGAGGTAGTTGATAATTCAATTGATGAAGCTTTAGCTGGCCACTGCAAAAATATTTTTGTTAAAATAAATTCTAATGGAACAGTTACAGTGAAAGATGATGGCCGAGGAATACCCGTTGACATGCACAAAGGTGAAAAAATATCAGCGGCGGAAGTAATTATGACTCAGTTGCATGCAGGTGGAAAATTTGATCATGACTCTTATAAGGTTTCTGGAGGACTGCACGGAGTTGGAGTATCTGTTGTTAATGCATTATCTGAAAAGTTAGAATTAGAAATTAACAGAGATGGAAAAAAATATTTTATCGAATTTAATAATGGTGAAGCAAAAAAACCGTTAAAAGAAATAGGAAAATCTAAAGAGACAGGTACACAAATTACATTTCTTCCCTCAAAAGAGATCTTTTCTGGTATAAAATTTAGTGCAAATATTGTTGTTAAAAGAATGAGAGAATTAGCATTCTTGAACAAAGGGATAAAGATAACCTTTGTAGATGGGTCACAAAAAAAAGAAAAAATTCAAGAATTTCAATTTGAGGGTGGTGTTTTAGAATTTGTAGAGTTTTTAGATGAAAAAAAAGAAATATTACAAAACAAAAATGGTAATAACCTTTTTAAAAAACCAATCTATATTGAAGGCAAGAAAGACAATATTGAAATTGAATGTTCTTTAAAATGGAATGCTGGCTACTCTGAGGATGTTCTTCCTTATACAAATAACATCTATCAAAAAGACGGAGGAACGCATTTGCTGGGGTTTAGAAGCGCGTTAACAAGGATTATTAATAAGTATGCAAACGAGCATAATCTTTTAAAAAAAAATAAACTAACTATATCTGGAGATGATATTAAAGAAGGCTTGATTTGTGTGTTGTCAACCAAGATTCCAGATCCAAAATTTTCATCACAAACTAAAGATAAACTAGTTTCATCAGAAATAAGAATTATTGTTGAATCAATAGTTAGTGAAAAATTATCTATTTGGTTTGATCAAAATCCATCAACATCAAAAGTTATATTAGCCAAGATTATTCAAGCAGCAATGGCAAGAGATGTTGCAAGAAAAGCACGAGAAAATGTTAGAAGAAAAGGTGCTTTAGAATTAAGTGGTTTACCTGGAAAATTAGCAGACTGTCAAATAGGAAAACAAGAGGGAACGGAGTTATTTATTGTAGAGGGAGATTCTGCGGGAGGTTCTGCAAAACAAGGAAGAAATAGATCTAATCAAGCAGTTCTTCCTTTAAGAGGTAAAATTTTAAATACCTATGTTGAGGATATTCAAACTAAAAAAAATGGAAATAAAGATGGTTCAGAACAAAGAACAAAAGCTTTATCGAAAATGATTTCATCAAATGAAATTGTGACCTTAATAAATGCTTTAGGTTTAGATCCAAAAGCTCATGAAATAGATTTAAAAGATTTAAGATATGGTAAAATTATCATTATGACTGACGCTGATGTTGATGGGTCACATATAAGAGCATTATTATTGACATTTTTTAATAATAAACCGTTTAATAAATTAATTGAGTATGGACACGTTTACTTGGCCCAACCTCCTTTATTTAAAATTAATAAAGGCTCTAAAGGAATTTATATTAAAGATGAAAAAGAATTAGAGGATTATATAGTTAATAATAATAAAAATTTAAAAAAATTAAAAAGAGGATCTAAAGATTTTATTAGAGAAATTGATCTTGAAAAATCTAAAATGAGTATTCAAAGATTTAAGGGTTTAGGTGAAATGAACCCAGAAGAATTATGGAGTACAACTCTTGATCCTGAAACTCGAAATTTACTTCAAGTTCAGTACTCCAAAGACATTAAAAAAGATCAAAGTTTAATTCATACATTGATGGGTAATGATGTTGCCTTACGAAAAGATTTTATTATCTCTAATGCAATAAATGTTCAAAATCTCGATATCTAAAAATGAAGTTTTTTGAAACTTCAAAACATCATTCTTTTAAAAAATCTACCTACATAAGTTTGAGATGGATAGGTATAGTTGGACAGCTAATTTCTGTCAATTTTGTATACCTTGTTTTAAATTTCAAATTTGATTTTATTGCCTCAAACTTAATTATATTTTTAGGGATTATAAGTAATTTCTATCTAATTTTTATTTATAAGAAAACTCAATTATCAGATAGATCAGCATTTATATTTTTAGTTATTGATATATTTCAATTAGGTGTTTTGCTTTATTTAACAGGAGGAGTGGCAAATCCTTTTGTAATTTTTTTATTAATACCAAGTGTGTTTTCATCATCTAACTTGGGTTTTGTGACTAATTTTTTGTTTGTATTTTTAACTACAGTTGTGATTATTATTCTTACATTTTATTCAGCAGGGTTACCAAGTCCTCTTAGTGATCATTTCCAAGTTAGTCCTTATTATTATTATTCCATTCCAGTTGCTTTAATAATTGCTTTAGTTTTTTTAAATTATTTTGCAATGACATTTGGCACTCAATCTCGACTTAGAAAAGAAGCATTAGCAAAAATGGAGGAGGTAATGGCAACAGAACATGAACTTTTGTCTTTAGGGGGCCAAGCCGCTGCCGCTGCACACTCCCTTGGAACACCACTTTCAACAATTAAGATTATTACCCAAGATCTTGCAAAACAATTTAAGGGACAAAAAGATGTTGAAAAAGATATTGAGCTATTATCAAGCCAAGTAGAAAGATGTAATAAAATTTTAAAACGTTTAAGCTTAAATCCTGTAGAAGAGGATGATTTTATTGATAAAGATTTATCAATGAGAGACTATTTATCTGAAATTATTTTATCATTCAAAGAAACTAGTAAGAAGAAGTTTATTCTTAATTTAGATCAATACTCTAATACTAAAAAAATAACAAAATCTATAGAAATTGTCTATGGATTAAGAAATTTCATTGGTAATGCAAATAAGTTTTCTAGAGATAAAGTTTATATAAATTTAAAGAGTAATAGTGAGATAACAGAAGTTATAATTGAAGATGATGGTAATGGTTATCCAAGAGATGTTTTGTCAAAAATTGGGGAACCATATTTAAGATCAAGTGACCCTATAGGAAAATCAAAAACAGGTTTAGGGCTTGGATTATTTATAGGAAAAACTCTTTTAGAAAAAAATTTTGCATTAATAAACTGTAGAAATTCTAAGACTAGAAGCGGAGCAGAAGTTATTATTAGATGGAATAATAAAGATTTATTTAATATTTAGTGAAATTTCTTTTTTGTGTCAAATAAAGAGCTTAGTTGGGATATCATCACGTCACCTAATTCATTAACATCAGTAATTTTAATTGCTTTATCATAATATCGAGAAACATCATGACCAATTCCAATTGCTAAAACTTCTATTTCAGTTTTATTTTCTATAAATTTCACTATCTTTTTTAGATGTTTTTCTAAAAAATCACCTGAATTTACAGAAAGTGTGGAGTCGTCAACGGGTGCTCCATCAGAAATAACCATTAATATTTTTCTTTCTTCTTTTCTTTTTTTTAATCTGCTGTAGGCCCATAAAATTGCTTCTCCATCAATATTTTCTTTAAGCAAACCTTCTTTAAGCATTAAACCTAAGTTATTTTTAGCTTGTCGCCACTGAATATCAGCACCTTTGTAGATAATATGCCTTAAATCATTTAACCTTCCAGGTGTTTTGGGTTTAGAATTTTTGTTCCAAAGCTCTCTACTTTGACCACCCTTCCAATTTTTTGTAGTAAAGCCTAAAATTTCAACTTTAACAGAACATCTTTCTAAAGTACGAGACAGAATATCAGCACAAATTGCTGCAATCGTAATTGGTCTACCCCTCATAGAACCAGAATTATCAATTAGCAAGGTTACAATTGTATCCTTAAATTCTAAATCTTTCTCTTTTTTAAACGAAAGAGAATTGTATGGATCAGTTATAATTCTTGGTAACTTTGAGCTATCTAGCAAGCCTTCTTCTAAATCAAATTCCCAGGCTCTATTTTGCTTAGCCAGTAATTGTCTTTGTAGTTTGTTTGCAAGTTTAGTTATAACATCTTGAAAACTGACTAGTTGTTGGTCTAAAGTTTTTCTAAGCTTTGCTGTCTCGTCTACATTCTCTAAATTTTCAGCTTTCGTAACTTCATCATATTGTATAGTAAAAATTCTGTAGTCTATATTAACATTATCAATATTTTTTTGAATAATTTGTTCTGAAACTTGCTCGTCTGTCTCACTATCTGAAAGTTGTTCATCTAGATTAAATTCATCAACATTATAATCAGCATCTAAAGTAGCTTCAGTTGCTTGATCGTTATTTTCATCTTTGTTATTCTCAAAATCTTTATCTTTATCATTATTTGAGGGATTGTCTTTGCTTTGATCTTGATTTTCTTCTTTTCTTTCCTCATCTTCTTCACTTTTAAATATATCCATTTCCTTTAAAATCTCTGAGAATTTTGAGTTATAGTTATCTTGATTTTCTAAATTTTCTTGTAAAAAATTCTTGTGTTTATTTATTGATTTTTCAAAATCTTTTTCCCATAAATTTAATATTTTTAAACTCAAAGGATTTAATTTAATTTGATGAAAGTTTTTTAGCATATAGAGCTCAAACGCCTCAGTAACTGGAACATCTTCTTTAGTTTTTAATTGATCTTTATTTTTCTGATTGATTATTTGAGTATAGTTCTCATTAAAATTTTTTTCTATTCCTTTCAGCATTTTTCCACCTAGTAATTCATATCTAATTTTTTCAGCAATATTATAAAGGGATCTTGATGAAGTATTAGTTGGTAGATTTTTTTTATAAATTGCATCATTAGAAAACTTTTTTTTTAAAGCAGCCGAATCTGTTTCAGCACGCAATCTAATAAAATCACTAGGATTTGATAAATTATCAATTTCAATTGTATTTAGACCTTTTTCTTTTTGATTTTCAGAAAATTTGTCGTTTAAGGTAAAATCACCAGATATTACTTTTACTGTTGATGTTAAAGCAAGTCTGAATTTTTCTTTTAAGTTAGTTTCTTTGCTGCTCATTTAGATCTGAATATTTATCAATGACTCTGGTAAATCTTCACCAAAACATCTTTGATAATATTCTGCAATAGTATTTTTTTCTATATCATCACATTTATTAAGAAATGTTACTCTAAAAGCATAACCAGTATCTTTAAAAATTTCTGCATTTTCTGCCCAGTGCATAACAGTCCTTGGACTCATTAGCGTTGAAATATCACCCGCAATAAATCCCTTTCTTGTTAATGAAGCTACTTTAATCATGTTAGCAACCTTTTCTTTACCTTTAGTGTTATTAAGATTTTTATTTTTTGCTAAAACTATATCCATTTCTTTTTCTAGGCTCAGATAGTTTAAAGTTGTAACTATATTCCATCTATCCATTTGACCTTGGTTTATTTGCTGGGTTCCATGATAGAGACCTGTTGTGTCTCCGAGACCAACTGTATTAGATGTAGCAAATAATCTAAAAAATTTATTTTGTTTAATGACTTTATTTTTATCTAAAAGGGTGAAGTTACCTTCAGCTTCCAAAACTCTCTGAATTACAAACATTACATCTGGCCTTCCAGCATCATATTCATCAAAAACAAGAGCTACTGGATTCTGTATAGACCAGGGTAAAATTCCTTCATTGAATTGAGTGACTTGTTTTCCATTTTTTAAAACAATTGCATCTTTTCCAATTAAGTCAATTCTACTTACATGACTATCTAGGTTAACACGAATACAGGGCCAATTTAGTCTCGCTGCTATTTGTTCTATATGTGTAGATTTCCCCGTACCATGATAGCCTTGGACCAATACCCTCTTGTTAAAAGCAAAACCAGATATTATTGCTAATGTCGTGTCTCTATCAAATTTATAACTCTTATCAATTTCAGGAACGTATTCGCTTTTTTTTGAAAACGCATCTACTTCCATTTCAGATTCGATACCAAAAGTTTGCTTTAAAGAAACTTTAATATCAGGCTGGATGTTAAGATTTGGTGTCAATTTTCTCTCTATATGTATTTTTAAGTTGAGTGTAGGCTAATGTAATCAATTTTAGTTTTTCTTCATACTTTTTGTTTCCAGCATTTATATCTGGGTGAAATTTTTTGACAAGTAATTTGAACTTATCTTGTATCTTTTTCCATTCTAAACCCACAGAAACACCCAATATGCCAAAAGCTTTTATATCTTTATGATCAAATTTAAATTGACGCATATAATCATAATCACCATTAATTTTATCTTTATCCAGCTCATCTCTTAATGTGTTGTTCCAAAGAACTTTAAAAAAATTATCTGAAGAACTAAAGCTTTGGGTAGGTTTATGCCAAATTATATCTGATTTTAAGAAATCCATTACCTGATTGTCATTCATCCCTGAAAAGTAATTCCAGTTCTTGTTAAATTCTTTTACGTGATCCAAACAAAGCATTCTATATTTTTTACTATTATCTTTTTCAATAGGTGCTTTATATTCACCAATTTCTTTACAATTACTCCAGTCACAAATATTTTTCATGATATAATAAATAATATTTATGAATATAAATGACTTAATTGCAATTGTAAAAAAAAAATTAGAAGATGAAATTGTCATTGAAAAAATTAACATTGAAGATAAATCATTTCTTCACAAAAATCACTCAGGTCATCAAGAAGGAAAGTTTCATTTAAAACTTATAATTAGTTCAGTCGCGCTAAGAAAGCTTAATAGAATAGAAAGCAATAAAAAGATTTATAAAGTTTTATATCAAGAAATGAAAGCAAATATTCATTCATTACAAATTTTAATCAGCTAATTCTTTTTTTAAAAATGTTTTAATTTTTGAGCTATTAAACTGCCCAATTATAGATGTTGATCCAATTTTTTTAAGTAATATTAGATTTATCTTACTTGAAACATTTTTTTTATCTTTAATCATAAAATTTAAAATTGTGTTTAAGTTTTTTTTTGAAAAATAAGCTTTAATATTAGATGGTAGCTTTATTTTATGAATATGTTTTATAATTTTATTATACTCTTTGATTTTGATTAACTTGATATTTAGACTGAATTTTAATGCAGATATAATACCAAGTATTACTGCTTCACCATGGTTTAGCTTTTTAGAAAAACCTAGTGTTGCCTCGTAGGCATGAGCAAATGTATGACCAAAATTTAATATTTTTCTAACTCCTTTTTCTTTTTCATCTTTCTCAACAATTATCTTCTTAATTTTACAACTTTCATAAATTACTTTTTCAATATATGGACTTTTTAAATTTAAAATATTTTTAGAATTGTTATTCAAATATTTATAAAAATTTTTATTTAATATTAATGAGTGTTTAAAAATTTCACCATAACCACAAATAATTTCTCTTCTTGGTAATGATTTTAAAAACTCAGTATCGCTAATGACTATTTTTGGCTGATAAAAACTTCCTATAAGGTTTTTGCCTTCTTTTGTATTTACACCCGTTTTACCACCCACTGATGAGTCCACCTGAGAAAGTAAAGTTGTAGGGATGTTAATAAACCTTAAACCTCTTTTATATAAACTAGCTGCAAAACCTCCTACGTCACCAGTGATTCCACCTCCAATAGTAATTACACAATCTAGTCTTGAAAAGTTTTTGTTAAGTAAGATTTGTAAAATTTTATTAATATTATTGAAATTTTTATTTTTTTCATTAGCGTTAAAGATGAATTTTGATATTTTTTTTTTTTTTAAAGACTTGGTTACTTTAGAAATCATTTTACTTGGAACTCTACTGTCAATCATCAGCAGACATTGATTAAAATTGATTGAATTTTTATTAAGATAAAAAGTTAAATTTTTAATTATATTTGAACCAATTATTACTGGATAATTTTCTAATTTAGTTTTAATATTTAACTTAATGTGCTTCATAAATTTTTAATATATTTTTAACAATTTCTTTTTTCGAAAGTTTTTCACATTCAATTTTATACATAGCTTTTGAATAAACAATAGAGCGTTTTTTTATGAGATCTGTAAGTTCATTCTTTGATGCATTAAAAGCCACAGGCCTTTTTTGACTATCTTTGATTCTATTAAATAACGTTTTAATATCCCAGTTTAACCAGAACGAAATATGATTGTTTAATATTTCTTTTTTAATTCTATTATTCAAAAAAGCCCCACCTCCAAGAGATATTACTGTTTTACTCTTTTGTAATATTTTTAGAGTGGTTATTTCTTCAATTTCTCTAAAATAATCTTCACCTTCATTTTCAAATATTTTCAAAATTGTAATACCTAATTTTTTTTCGATTTCTCGGTCAATATCTATAAAATCAATATTAAGTTCTCTTGACACAATCGAGCCAATTGAAGACTTACCAGAACCCATCATACCTAAAAAAACTAAATTTTCTTTTGATTTCATAAATTTCTATATTGAAAAAACACAAATATGTCTTAATTTGATTTTAACCAACGTTATATGGAATTTACAAAAAATACAAGATCCAGCAAAAGTCTGTTTAGCTTAATTTTAAAAGTAGGGATAGTTATAGCTTTATTTCTAGTGGCAATTTTTCTTTTGAGTAAAATAGATTTTCCAGCACCTAAGAAAGAAATAGAAAAAATTATCCCTAATGAAAATTTTAAAATTGTTAAATAGTAAAAATTTATCAATTCTATTAATCGCTATTTTTTTTGGTTTTAATGTCAGTGCAGAAGATGAGCCAATTGATATTTGGAATGTTGATAATAATGATATTAAAAAAACTAATTCAAACAACAGTCAAAATAATGAAGAATCTATTGTTGAGCAAACAACACAATCTAGTATTTATGATATGCAGTCTCAAAAAAAAGTTGATACCATACAAGTAGACTCGTCATTAAATTCAAGAGATATAAAAATAGTAGGGCTATACGACCCAGAAGATTATGATCTCAAGATGGACATGTGGTCTAATTCAAATGGCGATCAACTTAAGGATATTTTTTCAAATTTAGCAAAAATAAATTTGTCAGCCGATGCATCTAATTTAATGAATATAGTAATGTTAACTAATGCTTATTATCCGAATACAAATATAACTGAAGATGAATTTTTAAAGATTAAATCTAGTTGGCTGATTAAAAATAAAAATCAAAATTTAATTGAAGAATATTTAGTTAAAAATCAAATTTTAAATTTACACCCTGAGCTTAGTCGACATTTTGCTGATCAATACTTGTCTGAATCTAATATCAATAAAGCTTGTGAGATTTTTTCAAAAAATACCAAAGAAATTAATGACAAATACTTAGCAAGATTTAATTTGTATTGCCTAATTAACGAAGGCAAAATGCAAGAAGCAGAATTAATTTTTGATTTAAAAAAAGAACTTGGATTCAAAAATAAGTATTTTGAAACAAAATTAGATTATTTATTTGGTTATACTAAAAAACCAGACCTAACAATTTCTGAAAATTCAATCTTAGATTTTCACCTTTCTAAGATAACTAATCCCAATTTTACTTTTGAACCAAAAAAAAATACTGATAAGTTAATATGGAAATATTTATCAAAATCAAATCTATTATATGATATTGAAAAAATTAAAATTACTGAAATAGATAAAATTTCACTTATTGAAAAAGCTACAAATGATAAAAATTACTTAGAAAGTGATTTATTTTTACTTTATAAAAAGTTTCAATTTAATATTAGTCAACTTTTAAATGCTCAGAATACCTATAAATCATTATCAGGAGTAGAGGCTAGAGCATTAGTTTATCAAAGGATACTTTTAGAGTCTGATACAAATAAAAAACTAGAGTTAATCCAAATTTTAAAAAATTTATTTATTAAAGACAATTACCCCAATGCATTTGATAATGAATTGAAAAAGCTTTTAAAAAATATTAATCCAGAGGAAGTTCCTTCTAATTTAACAACATTTTATTTTGATAATTTAGAAGATGAAAGGGAAATAACAAAAAATATTAAATTTAATAAAGATATTTTACATCAATCTAAGTTGGTTAATTATTTTAATGGAGATTTTGCGAAATCAAAAATTGAAAAAGATTTAGATAATTTTTTAAGAAAAATTAAAAGAAACAAGAAATATACACTCACCAAAAAAGATATTATCTTAATTGAATCTATAAAATCAGATGGTATTAAGATTTCTAAAAAATATGACAATCTTTATGAAACTAATGATTCTGAAATGCCAACTGATATTCAGGTGATGATTAATAATAATGAATTTGCTTCTGTATTATTAAGAATAATCGAGGTTATTGGTGAAGATGATTTGAAGCTAATGGATGAAGACACATTATATTTTATCATAAGTGCACTTAATCAATTAGATATTGATTATATTAGGAATAAAATTTTATTAAAAGTTCTGCCTTTAAAAGTCTAAAAAATAAACTAAAATAAGATGAAATATGGCAGTTAAACCAATACTAACAGAACCAAACAAGCTTTTGCGCCAAGTATCAAAACAGGTTGAAATAATTGGCAAAGATGAACAAAAGTTAATGGATGATATGCTGGAAACTATGTATGCAGCAAACGGAATAGGGTTAGCGGCTATTCAAATTGGTGTACCTAAGAGAATAATTGTAATGGATATTAGTAAAGACCCAGAAAAAAAAGAACCAAGATACTTTGTTAATCCAGCAATAAAAAATAAAAACCCTGAAAATGCAACTTATGAAGAAGGGTGTTTATCAGTCCCAAACCAATTTGCAGAAATTGATAGACCAAGTAAATGTGATGTTGAATATTTAGACTACAATGGTGAAAAGCGAATTTTAAATGCAGAGGGTCTAGTGGCAACTTGCATTCAACATGAAATGGATCACCTAGAGGGAATATTGTTTATAGATTATCTTTCAAAATTAAAAAAATCGATGATCGTAAAAAAGTTATCTAAATTAAAATCAAATACTGCAATTCTCTAATCGATGGCTAAAAAGATTGTTTTTATGGGTACACCAATGTTTGCAGTACCTATTTTAAAATCCTTATATCAAAATGGATATGCTATTTCGATTGTATACACCCAACCTGCTCAAAAATCTCAAAGGGGACAGAAGATAAACAAGTCCCCAATCCAGGGTATGGCTGAGACTTTAAATTTGGAATTTAGAACACCAAAATTTTTAAAAGGAAATAAAGATGAATATGAATTTTTTAAATCAATAGATGCTGACCTTGCAATAGTAGTAGCTTACGGTCAAATAATTCCAAAAGAATTTTTAGATTTAACTAAAAATGGATTTATAAATATTCATGCATCTATACTTCCAAAATGGAGAGGTGCAGCACCAATACAAAGATCTATTATGAACCTTGACGAAGAAACTGGTGTAAGTATTATGAAAATAGCTGAACAACTAGATACCGGTCCAGTATCTAATATTTATAAAATTGATTTAGGATGCAATTTAAATGCGAGCGAAGTAGCTGATAAATTATCACTAATAGCTGCAAATAAAATATTAGATAATATTGATGATATATTAGACAATAAGGCAAAATTTATTGAACAAGACCATTCAAAAGCAACATATGCATCTAAAATTCAAAAAGCAGAAGGTGAAATTAATTGGAGTGACAATGCTAAAAATATTAATGGGAAAATAAATGGTTTGTATCCAGTGCCGGGGGCTTTTTTTATACATAAAGGGGAAAGATACAAAATTTTAAAAGCAGAAATTGGCAATAGTATTGGAAACCCTGGCGAGGTTGTTTCGGATTATTTAGAAGTTGCTTGTGGGAATAAGCAGTCAATTAAAATTAAAGAAATTCAAAGACAAGGAAAGAGGCCCCAAAAAATTGGAGAATTTATGCTTGGTTCACAAATAAAAAAAGGTGTGCATATTTAAATGGCTAGATATCAGTTGCTTATAGAATATGTGGGTACAAATTTTAGGGGGTGGCAAATTCAAAAAAAAGGCCCAACCATTCAAGGACTTATTCAAAAAAAACTCAAAAAACTTTTGAAAGAAAAAATAATTTTAAATGGTTCAGGTAGAACAGACACCGGTGTTCATGCGATTGAGCAATCTGCTCATTTTGACTGTCAAAATGAAATTATAGATTTAACAAAATTTTTAAAATCAATTAATCATTTTTTAAACGATCAAGGTATTGCGATTAAAAAAATTAAGAAAAGAAATAATAAATTTCATTCAAGGTTTTCTGCAAAGCAACGAATTTATAAATATGTAATATTTAATCAAATAAGCACCCCTATAATTGAAAAAAAAAGAGGCTGGCATGTTAGAAAACCTTTAGATTTAGATTTAATTAAAAAAGGTGCAAAAAAATTAATTGGGACTAATGACCATTCTACTTTTCGATCTTCAAGCTGCCATGCCAAAAGTCCAATTAAAACAATTAAATCAATAAAAATTAGATCATCAAAAAAAAAAATAGAAATAGAATTTAATTCAAAATCTTATTTACAACAACAGGTGAGATCTATGGTTGGTTGTCTTAAATACTTAGGTGAAAAAAAATGGGATTTAAAAAAATTTGATAAAGTGTTCAAATCTAAAAAAAGAATACTTTGTGCACCACCTGCACCTCCTGAAGGACTTTTTTTAGCGAGAATTATTTATTAATTTATTTTTATTACTCATTGCAAATTTTTTATTGATTCGCCATCTAGACTCAGATCTTATTATATAACCACAACAATTTTTCGATTTACACTTACAGGGGAAATCTTTGTAATTTTCATCATATCCAAACCCATAATCACAAGTAAGCTCTTCACCTTTTTTAATATTCTTAATTGCTTTGACCCACAATTTTAATCCTTTACCATCATAGTCAGAATTATTATTGCATGAATGATTAATTAATCTTGCTGTATTCCATGAAAAGTCTCCATCCATGTCGTATTTTTTGTTTACAGTAAATAAATAAATAGGTTTATTATTATCGTATTTATCAGACTCTTCTGTTTGCTTTTTGGTGATTAATTTTCCCAAATAATCAATTATTTTTGTACCTTCTTTGATATTTTTTATAGCATAAAGACCCCTACCTTTTTTATCAATGTCAGACTTTTTAATTCTATATGATTTCATAAGGATTTTTTAGAGCTTATGTAAGAATTATCAATTAAATTCTATTAAAGCATCAACATGCCTTTGAGTACTATCTTGAAGAGCTTTGAGATCATAACCACCCTCAAGTATTGAAACAACATTTCCGTTACAAAATGATTTTGAAAGTTCCAAAGTTCTTTTAGTGATTTTATAAAAATCCTCTGATTCTAATTTTAGTTGCGCTAAAGGATCGTCAATATGTGCATCAAAACCCGCAGAAAATAACAAAAATTCTGGCTTAAATTCTCTAATTTTATCTAACACATGTTCATAAGCATTTAAATATTCTTCCGCTGTTGTGCCCGCATGAAGTGGAATATTGAAAATATTGTCGAATTTACCTTTTTCTTTTTCTGAACCTGTACCTGGATAGTAAGGATATTGATGGGTTGAAATATATAAAACTTTTTTATTATTATAAAAAATATCTTGAGTCCCATTTCCATGATGAACATCAAAATCAATAATAGCAATTTTATTGTATTTATATTTTTCAATTAAGTAGTTAGCTCCAACAGCCACATTGTTATATATACAAAATCCCATTGCTTTTTCTTTCTCAGCATGATGACCGGGTGGTCTGACAGCACAGAATGCATTTTTGAATTCTTTACTTTGAACACCATCAATCGCAGCTATAATTGATCCAACAGCATCTTTTGTTGCATCTTTGCTTCCTGGTGAAACAACGGTATCACCGTCAAGAAAAGCTAAACCATTTTCTGGAAATGACTGACTAACTTGATTTATGTATTCAGAAGAATGAGTATTAATTAAAAGAGATTGATCAAATTTTACCGACTTTTTCCAAATTAAATTTTTATTATCTAACTTTTTAAAGTTATTAATAACCGCGGTAACCCTATCAATTTTTTCTGGATGACCATCTCCTGTGTTATGATTTTGATAAGTATCTGAGGTAATTAAACCGGTTTTCACTTAAAGTATTTTTTTAAAATATTTGAATAAATTAAAGTAAGTTTTTTTAAGTCAGACAATGAAACAGCTTCATCTGCTTTGTGCATAGTTTTTCCAACTAAACCAAATTCTAAACATGGTGCTATTTTTCTAATAAATCTTGCATCAGAAGTTCCACCAGTCGTCGAAAGTTTGGGTTTAATCTTTGTAATCTTTTTTATGATATCCTGAATCATGAAAGTTGTATCATTTGGTTTTGTAAGAAACGCTTCTCCAGAAACATTATAATTAATTCTATATTTTGATTTGTTTTTATTACTTATTTTTTTTATTATCTTGCTAATTTTCTTTTTAATAGAACTTGAAGAATGTTTGTTATTAAACCTTATATTAAATGAAGCATTTGCTAATTTTGGTATTACATTGTTAGCAGAATTATCAATATTGATCTTAGTAATTTCAAGATTTGTTGGTTGAAAATCTTTTGTACCTTTGTCAAATTTAATTTCTTTTAATTCTTTTAGAATTTGCACAAGTGCTGTAGATGGATTGTTAGCTCTTTGTGGGTATGCCACATGACCCTGAATACCTATAATTGAAAGTCTGCCTGTCATGCTTCCTCTTCGGCCAATTTTAATCATTTCACCTAATTTGTTGGGGTTAGTAGGCTCTCCAACTAAACAAAAATCTATCTTTTCTTTTTTCTTTTTTAAATAATCAACTACTTTTTTGGTTCCATTAATTGCAACTCCTTCTTCATCTCCTGTAATCAAAAGGCTAATAGAGCCACTAAACTTTCTTTTACTTTTTAAGAAATTACTTACTGCTGAAACAAATGCAGCTATTGAGCTTTTCATGTCATTAGCACCTCTTCCAATTAAATATCCTTTTTTAACAGATGGTTTAAATGGGTTTACAGTCCAATCTTTTAAATTTCCTGCTGGGACAACATCTAAGTGACCTGCGTAACAAAAATTTGGACCTTTTTTCCCAAGTCTTGCGTAGAGATTTTTTACTGGCTTACTGTCTTTTTCTTTAAATTCTAGAACTTTAGTTTTAAAGCCAAGAGTTTTAAGTTTTTTTTCTAAAAACCTCATTATTCCAGCATCAACAGGTGTTACTGTTGGAAATCTAATTAGCTCTTTAGCTAATTGAAGTTCATTGATAGTAGCCATTACAAATCTATTCTCTTAATAGGTCGTTAACAGAAGTTTTTGATCTTGTTTTTTCATCAACCTGTTTGATTATTACCGCACAATAAAGAGATGGAGCAGAAGAATTATTTTTATCAGGCAATGAACCAGGCACAACTACAGAATAAGGGGGAATTTTTCCATAGGTAATTTCTCCAGTTTTTCTATTTACTATCTTAGTAGATTGTCCAATGTACATTCCCATGCTTAAAACAGATCCCTCTCCAACTATAATGCCTTCAACAACTTCTGACATAGCTCCAACAAATACGTTGTCTTCAATAATTGTAGGTAATGCTTGAGCAGGTTCAAGAACACCTCCAATTCCACTGCCTGCAGAAATGTGACAATTTTTTCCTATTTGGCAGCAACTACCAGCACGACTAAAAGTATCCATCATGGTCCCCTCATCGATGTAGGCTCCAATATTTACATAGCATGGCATTAGCACTGCATTTCTTCCAACAAACGATCCTTTTCTTACAGGAGAGTTAGGCACCATTCTAAACCCTGCTTTTTCATGATCTTCTTTGGTCCAATCAGCTGTCTTGCCCTTTAACAAATGTGCTTTGTCATACCAACTACTGTATGGCCCAACTAAATTTTCCATTGGATATATTCTAAAGCTTAGCATGATAGCTTTTTTAATATGTTGATGAGTTACCCATTCATCATTTATTTTTTCTGCAACTCTTATTTTACCACTATCTAAATCAGCAATCATTTGGTTGATGGTATCTTTTAGATTTTGTTCAGAATTTTGGTTTACACTATCTTTATTTTCCCATGCCTCATTTATAATTTTTTCTATATCACTCATATTTTTTCATTTTAGATAGTTAATTTAATTACCTTTTAATATATTAATTTCTTGAAGAAAAGAAGGCAAGTTCTTAATCTTATAATCTATGTAAGGCTTGCCCGAGTCTTTTTTTGCAAATGCTTCTTCATTTTCTAACCAGCAAGTTTTCATTCCTAAATTTTTAGCTTGTTCTAAATTGTGTGCAATATCTTCAATTAAAATTGATTGATTTGGATCTAAATCAAATTTTTTGATTAGTTTTTGATATGGATCTAAGTGTGGTTTGGGAACATAATTTGCATCTGTTATATCAAAAGCGCCATCAAATAAACCATCAATACCCAGTTGTTTAGTAACATTTTCAACATGAGCATGTGAACCGTTGGTAAAAATAATCTTCTTTTCTTTTATCTTTATAAGCTCTTCCCTTAAGATTTTATCTTTTGGTAACCAACTAATATCAATATCATGAACAAATTCTAAAAATTCCTGTGGATCTATATTATCATGATTCATTAACCCTGAGAGAGTTGTCCCATACTCATAAAAGTATTTTTTTTGAATTTCTTTAGCCTTTATAAGATCGACATTAAATTTTTTAGAGATGAAAGAAGACATTTTTTTATCTACTTCAGAAAAAACTTGAGTTTGACCACTATAAAGAGTGTTATCAAGATCAAATATCCAATATTTTATATTAATTAAATCTTTCATTGTCTAATCAGTGTTCCTGAGCCTTTGTCAGATAATAGCTCAAAAAGGATGGAGTGGTTTTTTCGCCCATCAATAATAACAACACCTTTTACCCCATTGCTTGCAACATCTAAACAATTGTTAATTTTTGGAATCATGCCACCAGTTATTATTTCATTATCAATTAAATCTTTAATAGAGGCAGAGTTAATTTCGGATATTAATTTTTTATTGTTATCCAAAACACCTTCAACATCACTCATAATTATTAACCTTCTTGCTTTAATTTTTTTTGCAATTGAGCCTGCAGCTGTATCTGCATTAATATTAAAAGTTTGATTATCCTTATCTAATCCTAGTGGAGCTACAATAGGCACTTCATTAACTTTAATAATTTCTTTTAAAACATTAGTTTTAATATTAGTGGGAATTCCTACAAAACCTAATTTATCACTTTCTGGTATTACAGTTATTATATTGTATTCTTTTGAGGTAATTCTTCTTGTTTCACAAGATTGATTTTTTAAGGCATCAACAATTTCTTTATTAAATTCAATCAATACATCTTCAACTATATTTATAGTATTTTTGTCTGTAACTCTTAGTCCATTAATAAAATTACTTTTAATATTAAGTTCTAAGAGTTTACTATTAATTCTTTTTCCACCACCATGGACAATTATAGGGTTAAAACCAAGTTTATTTAATACTGCAATGTCTTTGATAAAAATATTGAATAGATTTTGATCAACTAAAACGCTTCCACCACATTTGATGACAATATATTCATTGTTATATTTTACTAAATATCTTTTAACTTCTTCAATTGAAGGACCGTCAGATGGCAAGATCTTCTTTAACTCTTCTTCTTTGATATCTAGCATCAAGTAGTTGTTTTAACTGTAGTTCGTTTCATTATAAAAACTTGTTGAGCCATAGTTAAAATATTATTGACTGTCCAATAGACCACTAAACCAGCAGGAAATGGAGCCAAAATTACTGTTAGGAAAAGAGGAAAGAACATAAATATTTTTGCTTGCATAGGGTCTGTTGGAGCAGGGTTTAGTTTTTGCTGTATAAACATAGAAACTCCCATTGCAATTGGCCATGCCCCGATCATTAAAAATGAAGGTACGTCGTATGGTAATAACCCAAACAAATTAAATAACGAAGTTGGGTCTCTTTCTGACAAATCTTGTATCCAACCAAAGAAAGGCATTTGTCTCATTTCAATAGTTACAAATAAAACTTTATATAGCGCAAAGAATACAGGTATCTGAACCAAAATAGGCAAGCAACCAGACATGGGATTTACTTTTTCTTTTTTATAAAGAGACATCATTTCTTGCTGTAGTTTCATTTTATCATCTTTATGAAGATCCTTAAGTCTTGCCATCTCTGGCTGTAACTGCTTCATCTTTGCCATGCTTTTGAACGAGAAGTTTGCGAGTGGAAAGAATGCAAGTCTAATACAAAATGTAATGGCAATAATTGCAAGACCATAGTTTCCAAATAGTTTAAAAAAGTAGTCTATACCGTGGAATAGAGGCTTAGTTATAAAATATAGAAATCCCCAGTCAATTGCCAAATCAAACTTATCTATTTTTAAGGACTCTGCATATCCATCAATTATATCAACTCTTTTAGCTGCTACTATGACCTGCATTCTATCTTCAATGCTAGAATTTCCCCTTAGTTCTAGAGGTTCTGTCCCAACAAAATTTGCACGAAATTTATCTTTATAGTCAAATGTAGTTTTAAATTCTTTGCCACTCGGCGGAATTAATGAGGTTATCCAAAATTTATCTGAAATTCCAAGCCATCCTTTCTGAGAAGTTTTTGAAAACTTTTGTTCTTGAATATCATCATAATCTTCTTCAATTAGTTCATCATCTAATGTCGCAAGAAGACCTTCGTGAAGAATATAAAAGTTTGATATTTCAGGAATTTTATTTCTTATAATCTGCCCATATGAGTAAAAATCGTATGTTTTATCTGTTGAATTGACAACTCTTTGTTTAATAGTGAATAAAAATTTATCATCTAGAGATATTTCTTTTTCAAAAGTAATTCCCTGATTATTAGTCCATGATAATTTTACTGGGGACTGATCAGTTAATTTACTATTTCCTAATATCGACCAAATAGAGTTTGAATTTGGAGTATTAATGTTTTTGTCAGTAGTTATAAAGCCACTTTCAATAAAGTATCCATCACTAGTATTTCTTGGAGCTAAAAGTTTAACTTTCTCATCAGTATTTAAACCCACATTATATTCTTTAAAAGTTAAGTCATCAATTGCAGCTCCTTTTAAAGAGATTGATCCAATTATACTTTGATTTTCAAATTGAATTCTTTTACTTTGACTTAAAGCTTCTTCTCTCGAAATTGAAGTTACGTTCTCTTTTTGATCAAGGCTCGGTGTGTCAGTATTTTTTTCAATCTTATTTTTTTCAGCCAAATTTTCTTTAGTAACTGGTGGTGGAGCAAAGAATAAGCTGTATAAGATTATAACCGCTGCTGAGAGAGAAATTGCTGCTATTACGTTTCGTGTTTCCATTATTTCTTAATACTTATTTTTTTTCTTATTGGATCAAATCCTCCACCACCACCAAGAAACTTAATGGGATGACACGATAAAATTCTTTTAATGCTCATATAAATACCTTTAAAGAAACCAAATGTTTGCAAAGCCTCAATACTATATTCAGAACAGGTAGGCAAATAGCGACACGAATGACCTAATAAAGGACTTGCAAGATATCTATATCCTTTAATTAAATTTATTAAAATTTGTATAAAAAAATTCATTAACGTATTCTTTCTAAGTCTTTAAATAAGGTTTCTTTTATAATTATATATTCGTTATTTAACATAGTTGGCTTAGCAATAACAAGGTATGAATAATTAAATTTTAAAGAAAGCTTTTTTACTGCTTCATTTGTTATATTTTTCAATCTTCTTTTAATTTTGTTTCTCTTCACAGCATTACCAATTTTTTTTTTTGTTACAAAACTTATATTAAATCTTTTTTGGTTTTTATTATCTAATTGACCAAAAAAAATAGTCACATATTTATTGGAAATTTTTTTTTGTTTAAGGAGACTTTTAAATTCTTCGTTTTTTGAAAGAGCAATTATTTTGCTTTTCATTTAAATCAGATTATTTTTTTTTAACAGTTGATGAGACGGTTAAATCTTTTCTTCCCCTAGTTCTTCTTCTTTTAAGAAGCTTTCGTCCACCTTTTGTTTTCATCTTTGATCGAAACCCATGCTTCTTTAATCTTTTACCTTTTTTAGGCTGATATGTTCTTTTCATATAATTTGATTAAATTTCTTATTAAATTTCGCTCTTTATAGTAACTAAATATATAAATAGCAAATGGAAGATTTTATTATTAACATCTAAATCAATGGAAAAATCAAAAAAAATTAAATTATTTATTGGCTTATTTTATGTATCAGCTGTGAGTTTGTTTTTATATTATTTTTTTTCAAAGTTTACTTTCCAAGAAATAACCAGTTACGAATTTATAAAAAATAACAGAGATTTCTTTTTTGAAATGAGACAATCAAATTTACTTTTGCTATCTATCTTATTTATCTTATTTACATGTGTTTGGGTTTTTTCCGCAGGGTTTGGATTACCTGTTGCTCTTTTTGCGGGGTTTATTTTTGGCAAATGGCTAGGATTAACTTTTCTTATTTTTGGAATGACAATTGGTGCTACTGGACTTTATATCTTTGCAAATTTCTTCCTTAAAGAAATGATTAGAGATAAATTTTCAAAGAAATTCAAAAATCTTGAAGAAAAATTTAAGAAATCAGAATTTATTTATTTATTAATTTTTAGATTTGTAGGAGGTATTCCTTTTGCTTTATCTAACGTCTTACCTTGTATTTTTAATGTAAAAATTTTTAATTTTTTTTTTGCAACTTTAATTGGAATGATTCCTCAGCTTTTCTTATTGGTATCTATTGGCAGTGGCCTAGAAAAAATAATTGATCAAAATTTAGAGGCACCAAGTGCAATAGATTTAATTACATCTCCAGATATTTATGTCCCATTATTTGCCTTTTTTGCTTTATTGATAATTACAATTTTTATTAGAAATTTATTTTACAAAAAATAATTTGGTGCTCCCACCCTGTACTGACCAGGGATCTAGTCATTACCAATGACTTGTTATACCATTTAACTACAGAAGCATTTAAATCCAATTGTATTTTATTGATAATAAAGCAATTTTTTCAAATTATTGCCTTAATTTATTTATTAATATGCATTATATACACATAAGGATTTTTTATGGGCATTCATTACGATTATAAATCTACCAAAAGTGCTAAGCTTATGGATAAGCAAGCTAAAAGAGAAAAAAAACTTGCTGAAAAAAAAGCAAAGAGAATAGCCAAAGAAGGTCCAGTAAATGAAGTACCCAAGTCACCAACTTTAGATGCCTCCAAACCAATTACATTAGACTTTCTAACTAATCCAGATAAAGAATGAATGCCAAAGAAAAAAATGAGCGTTTAAGTTTGGCTCTTAGAAAAAATTTGAAAAAGAGAAAACTTTTCCAAAAAAAAATAAAAAAGAAAAATAAATAATGTCGGTACTTTCAGATAAATGGATTAGAAAAATGTCTAAAGAAAAAGGCATGATCACTCCATTTGAAGAAAAACAAGTAAGAGGAAATTGTATTTCTTATGGACTTTCTTCTTTTGGATATGACGCAAGAGTTTCAGATGAGTTTAAAATTTTTACCAATGTGAATTCTGAAATTGTTGATCCTAAAGATTTTAAGCCAACTAACTTTGTAACCAAGAATACTTCTGAGTGTATTATTCCACCAAATTCATTTGTATTAGCTAGAACGATTGAAAAGTTTAAAATTCCTAATGATGTTCTTGTTATTTGTTTAGGAAAATCAACATATGCAAGATGTGGAATTATAGTAAACGTAACCCCATTAGAGCCAGGTTGGGAAGGCTACGTAACTCTGGAATTTTCAAATACCACTCCTTTACCCGCAAAAATTTATGCAAATGAAGGTGTGGCTCAGTTTATTTTTTTAAAAGGCAATGAAAAACCAGAAGTAACTTATGCTGACCGCAATGGTAAATATATGGGCCAAACTGGAGTAACATTACCTAAAGTTTAATCATGAAAAAATTAGAAGTCTTTGGGGATAATAAGCTCAAAGGACAAATTAAAATATCTGGTTCTAAAAATGCTTCTTTGCCTATTCTAGCCGCCACTCTATTATCTAATAAGAAAATTATACTTAAAAATTTACCTAAAGTTTGTGATATTGATACAATGCTTTCTTTGTTGGAATCATTAGGTTCTAAGACAAGAATTATTAAAGGTCAAACAATTTTAGATAATTCAGAACAAAAAAAAAAGTTTGCATCTTATAATTTAGTAAAAACTATGAGGGCTGGTATTTTAGTTTTGGGTCCTTTGCTTGCTAAATTTGGCTCTGCAAAAGTATCTTTGCCGGGGGGATGTGCAATAGGTACTCGTCCAGTAGATATTCATTTAAATGCATTATCAAAATTAGGAGTTAAATATAAAATTGATCAAGGATATGTAATTGCCAATGCACCAAAAGGATTAAAAGGGAACAATATTCGATTTTCTAAAATATCAGTAGGTGCGACTGAAAATTTAATTATTGCTGCTAGTTTAGCAAAGGGCACGACGATATTATCTAATTGTGCAATTGAACCTGAAGTAAAAGATTTAGTAAATTTCTTAAATAAAATGGGATGCAAAATAAAATGGATAACCAAAAGAACAATAAAGATTGTTGGAGTAATCAAAATAAAAGAGATTAGCTACTCAGTAATGTTTGATCGTATTGAGGCTGGAACATATTTAGTTGCAGCTGCTGTTACTGAAGGTAATTTAAAAATACAAAACATTATTCCAAAAATAATTAAAACAGAAATTGATGTTCTTAAAAAGATTGGTTCAAAAATAACAATAAAAAAAGATGAAGTTCATATTATCGGTAATAAGAAAATAAAAAGTATCAGAATTAAAACAGCTCCCTATCCAGGGTTTCCAACAGATTTGCAGGCTCAAATAATGGTGTTATTGTGCAAAGCAAATAAAGACTCAATTGTACAAGAAAATATTTTCGAAAATAGATTTATGCACGTTGCTGAATTAAATCGAATGGGTGCTAAAATTTTAATTAATGGAAATAAAGCAATAGTTAAGGGTAATACTAACTTTGCACCAGCAGAATTAATGGCAACTGATCTAAGAGCATCAGTTTCATTAGTCTTAGCAGCATTAACAACTAAAGGGAAATCAGTTATTAATAGAATTTACCATCTTGATAGAGGGTATGAAAATATTGAAAAAAAATTGAAAAAAGTTGGTGCTAAAATAAGAAGAGTTAATTGATGAATAAAAAGTATTTGGCAAAAATTATAGCAACAGATAATGACGGACTTCGAGTGATATCAGCATGTTGCGCTGGTGCAAAAGTGAAAATCTCAGATATTAAATATTTACAATCCAATAAAATTTTTTTAATCTCTATTGAACGAACCAAAGTAGAGACCAATCAAGAGGATAAAAAAATTAACAGTATTTGTACGTTTGATTTTGTGGACCATGTTAAATCGAAGAATATTGATCAAAAAAATCAAGAATCAATTTTAGAACTCATTGGAATTGATTATCTAAAAAATAAAGATGATTGTGAAATTAATTTAATGTTCAATAATAATGTGCATATTTCTTTAAGGACTGAAACAATTGAAGTAAGACTAGAAGACCAAAATGAAATTAAATGATTGATGAAAATTTTAAATAGTAATAGATGAGTTTTTGATCATCATTTAGATCTTTTTTACTCTAAAAAAAATAAAATTCAATCAAGCTCAATTTCAGTTACTAGTATCATTTGAGATGTTAAAAAAAATGGTAATAGTGCTTTATTAAAAAAAGATCTGCTAAATACCCCTCAGGTATAAGCGTGAATGAATTTTATAAAAGAATTTCTTAGATAAACTTATCAAAAAAGGGTATTGAAAGTTTTGGACCATCAGTTATAACACTTGCAAATTATGAATTGTTGGTAAGACATACTCACTCAACAAATAAAAGATCGAAAGGAAAATAATTTGGCAAAAGAAGAAAATATTTTGGAGTTTAAGGGGAAAGTTTCAGACCTTCTTCCCAACGCTATGTTTCGTGTCTTGTTAGAGAATGGACATACAGTTACGGCTCACGCTGCTGGAAAACTTAGAAAAAATAGGATTCGTGTTCTTCAAGGAGATACGGTTACTGTTTCTGTAAGTGCTTATGATCTTTCAAAAGGAAGAATAACTTTTAGAGGATAAATTATAATGGTCCTGTAGCTCAGTTGGTAGAGCATCGGATTGAAAATCCGTGTGTCGGTGGTTCGAGTCCACCCGGGACCACCACATCTTTGTTATAAGCCTTGAAAAATCTTAATTTTTGTCTAAAAAACAGTTCATGATTATAATTATTATACTTAGTGAAGCTTTAAAAAGTACCCATAGAGTCTATTTGCATAGCCTGTAGGCTATTTATTTATAATATAATTTTAAATCCACATAAAAATAATATAAAAACAAGGAATGCCTGGGTGGTGTAACGGTTAGCACGAAAGTTTGTGGAACTTTAAGTTTGAGTTCGATTCTCAGCCCGGGTACCAAATATGAATAAAGAAAATATATTAGTTCCTGGATTACCCTCGGGTTTTGAAGATAGGTGGAATAAGAAATTAATTCTCAAGAAAAAGTTAATTAATATTATTGAGGATAATTTCATAAAATTTGGTTTTGAACCACTTGAAACTCCATCTTTTGAAATTTCTGAGAATATTGGATCATTTCTTGCAGATGATGACAGCAATCCTATGTCTGACGTATTTTCATTTAAAGATGGTGAAAAAAATATTACCCTGCGATATGATTTATCAAGTCCATTAGCCAGATTTGTTGCACAAAATAATCAAGAGCTGCCCTTACCCTATAAGAGATATGCAATTCAAAACGTGTTTAGAAATGAAAAAGCTGGTAATGCGAGATATAGAGAGTTTACTCAAGCAGATTGTGATATCGTAGGCAACGTTAACTCAGCACAAGCAAATGCTGAACTTTGTAGTTTAATTGCCAGTACTCTTCTTACTTGTGGATTAAAAAAAGATCAGTTTATTATAAATATTAGCAATAGAAAAATTGTTCAAGGGTTAATCGAAGACCTTAAGTTATCTCCAGAAAAAAAAATTAAAGTTATGAGAGCGATTGATAAACTGGATAAGCCTGGTTTTGGTTTAAGAGGTGTTGAGGATTTATTAAAGAAAGAAAGAGTGGATACAAGTGGAGCAGTCACCAAAGGTGCTGAATTAACTGATAATGAAGCTGCACAAATTATTAATTTTTTAAAAGTAAAAGATTTAAAAGAATTAAAAAGCAATTTGAAGAATCCACTATCCCAAGAAGGAATTAAAGAGTTGGAAGATTTATTAGAAGTTGCAAGTTATAGTGACTATATAGGTCAGATTAAAACTAATTTTACTATTGTCAGGGGCCTTGCTTATTATGATGGGTTTTGTGTTGAAACAAATTTGAATTTCAAAGCAAAAAACAATAAAGGTAAAGAAGTTGAGATTGGAAGCATCTGCTCAGGTGGACAATATAACAAACTCATTTCAAGATTTAAAGGAGTTGACATTCCAGGAACTGGAATTAGCATTGGAGTAGACAGACTACTTTTTGCTATGTTGCAACTAGACCAAATTAAAGTAGATGAAAAAAAACCAGTAATTGTCTGTGTAATGGATCAAATATATTTAAAGAAGTATTATGAAATTTTAAAAGTTTTACGAGATAATAATATTAACTCTGAAATATTTCTAGATAGTAAAAAAAACCTTGGAAAACAATTAACTTATGCTAATAAAAAACAGTGTCCGATTGCAGTCATTTGTGGTGAGAATGAATTTAAAGATAATACGATTACTTTAAAAAATCTTTTAGGGGTTAAAGGTGAAAATAATCAAGCTACATTCCCAAAAGAGAGCTTAATTGAAGAAATCAAAAAGTTTATCTGAAAAAATCCTTATATCAGAAGCCTGTATAATGATTTCTAAATCAGCCTTAAAAAGTAGCGCTCTTAAAAAATTAATTAAGTTATTTTTTAAGAATTAAGTCTTTAAAATAAACTAAGATAATCTTAATAATATCTAAATTTCTCAATATAACATAAAGCGTAATTAGAGCTCCAACTATAAAGAATATTTTTAATATTAAGAATAATTCCATAATGCCACTTGTAAATAATTAAATATATTAATCAAATTTTTACTATAAAATACTTAGTAGAATCATGAATAATATTTTATTAATCTTATTGCTTGGAACCACTTTAGGTATTCTGTATCTAAACTTAAGATCTAAACCTAAGCATGATAATGAAAATAAAGAAGCTGAAGAGATAGCTAATTTAAAGACAGAAATACTGAATTTAAAAGACTCTGTAAACACTACTATTAATACTTCATTAGGTTCTATGTCGACTTCATTTACTGCTCTGTCAACTGGAGTTACTAAAGATATGACTGAGGCTTTAACAAAGGTTGATGAAAAAGTAGGAAATTTTAATAGTCAGGTTGAACTATTAAATAAAAGCCAAGAAGGCATAACTAAAATTTTAGCTGGGGTTAAAAAATATGGAACTCTTGCTGAGTTCAGTTTGGACGCTCTAATTAAAGACTTATTACCTGCCTCACAGTTTATGACTAACGTTAAAATGAAAGAGGACACAAGTGAAAATGTAGAATTTGCAATCAAACTTCAAGGTGACGTCTTAGTTCCAGTAGACTCACATTTTCCAGTAGAAAAATTTAAAGCAATTACGGATGGCTATGATGCAGATGACAAAAGAGCTGTTGCAGATGCTAGAACAAAATTAGCTACTGCGTTTAAAGCTAAAGCTAAAAGTGTTAATGAAAAATACATAGTTCCACCAAAAACTACAGATTTCGCAATTGTTTATGCTCCAACAGAAAGTTTGTACAAAGAATTAACTGAATACCAAGATCCTAGTACCAAAGAATTATTAACCCAAGAATTAATGAAAAAATATAAAATTGTAATCTGTGGTCCTAATACTCTTTCAGCTTACTTGCAATCTTTGCACATGGGATTTCAATCTTTAAAAGTTCAAAAAGGTGCTACAGAAATTTATGATCATCTAAAAACAATTAGCTCAAGATTTGGAAAACACTTTGATAATATAATATCTCTTAGAAAAAAATTAGAAGAAGCAATGATAGTTGTTGATAAGTTTGGAGCAGATGCAAGATCAATCACTAGAAGCCTAGAAAATATTAAAGATCCCGAACAAGTTGAAAAAGCAGTTCAAACAGAAAATGTAGAAAAATTTGTTGACCATTCAAAACAAGCAAAAAATTAATTTCTTTTTTCCACTAATACCACTTATAAGAAACTACATGCAGTGGAATAATAAATTTTCTTATCCAAAATCTATGAGATCAATGGTTAGTGGATCCAGAATGTATGCTATTAATCAAGAAAAACTCCCATCAGTAACATCAATATTGCAAGTCACACAAAGTGAAGAAAAAAAAGCATCTCTAGCAAACTGGAAGGCAAGAGTAGGAGTTGCTGAAGCAAATAAAATTAAGAATGATGCCTCAAGAAGAGGAACTTCGATGCACAGTTTTTTAGAAAAGTATTTATTAGGTCAGTTAAATCTAGAGTTGCTAGAAGAAGAAAATAAATCTAAGAAAATGGCTGATGAAATTATTGAGCAAGGAATTAAAGATAAGTTATCTGAAATTTGGGGAACTGAAGCAACCTTATACTATCCTGGAAAATATGCAGGGACGTGTGATGCTGTTGGAATATATGAGGGCCAAGAAACCATCATTGATTTTAAGCAGTCAAATAGACCTAAAAAAGAAGAGTATGTTGATGAATATTATCATCAATTAGGAGCATATTCACTGGCTCATAATACTGTTTATAACTCAAGGATTACACAGGGAATAGTTTTACTTTGTACTGTAGATAATTTATTTCAAGAATTTAGAATTCAGGGTGAAAAATTAGAAGAGTATCAAAATAAGTTTTTAGAAAAAGTTAAACAATTTAATGAACAAAGGAGAGAAAATTGAATTACGTAGTATGGGATATTGAGACTGACTCAGCTCAAACAGATTGGGCAACTATAATTGAAATTGGAGGAATCTTACTAGATGAAAATTTTAAGGAAAAAGAACGTTTTTCGGCAAGATGTAGACTGCCTCAAGATAGAGTTCCATCTGCGACAGCACTTTGTATTAACAAATCAAACGTAGACTTATTGACTAAAGGCAACTTGAGTCATTATGAAATGTTAAGCCAAGTTGAAAAAAAATTTAGAGAATGGTCACCAGCAACATTTTTAGGTTATTCGAGTATTAACTTTGATGATGAGGTTATTAGAAAAGAATTTTTTAAATCTTTAAGAAAGCCATATATAACCAATACTGAAGGAAATGTCCGACATGATGCTTTGAATATAGTTAGAGCTGCATTTGCAATAGATAATGAAGTTTTAAAAACAGAATTAAATCCCAAAGGTAACAAGTCTATGAAACTAGAGTCTTTGGCACGATTAAATGGTGTAGATTCTTCCGGTGCACATTCAGCACTTTTTGACACTGAGCTTACCGTTAAGGTTTTGGATTTAATAAAACAAAAACAGCCAATACTTTGGCAAGAATATCTTAAAACGAGTAGTAAAATTGTTGTTGAGAATATGGTTAAACAAGAAAATTCTTTTACTTTAAATGAGTATTTTTTTGGAACTAGTCGTTTGTATCTATGCGCCCCACTACACCCAAGTGCATGTATGCATCCTGTTTATAAATGGGGGCAAGCAATAGATTTAAGAGTTGATGTAGAAGCTATCCAAAAATTGAATTATGAAGAGTTAAAAAAAGAGATGAAAAAATCTCCTAAATTTTTAAGAACCATAAGATCAAACAAAGCACCAATAATTTTAGATCAAAGTTATGGAATGAAAGTTGAGCCTTATAGTAAAATTGATCCTAACTTAATAAATAAAAGAGCTGAATTAGTCAAAACTAATGAAAAATTTTCAATAGATGTTTGTAATATTCTAAGAGAAGCAGCAGAAGAAAAAATGGAAACATCCTCTCAAGAAGATATTGAACCAGAAGAATCTATTTATTCAGGAGGCTTTACATCAGCTAAAGATCAGGCTTTATTTCCTAAATTTCATACTGGGGACTGGAAAGAAAAATTTACATTACTAGATAAATTTGAAGATGAAAGATTGGTAACTTTTGGAAATGCTTTAATATTTAATGAAGCACCTGAAATATTACCAAAAGATGTTTATAAAAAGATTAAAAGTCGAATAGCTTCTAGAATTTTAAGCACAAATAAAGAGAAATGGTGGACGATCTCAGCTTTTTATTCAGAGTGTGATGAAATTAGAGAAAACGATGACAAAATGTTTTCTTTTAAAAATGTTGACGAAAAACTCAAATTTCTTGATGGAATTAATGATTATGTGATGAATTTAGAGCAAAAATATTCAGATGTATAATTTAATAAATTAAAAAATACTCTTTTTGCCCATTGAATAATTGTTTGAATCAATTATATCACTTATATGCTTAATGATTTTAAAGATGAAGATTTTGATACAAAAATAAAAAATGAAAACATTTCTGTTTTACAATTTTCTGCCTCGTGGTGTGGGCCGTGTAAAAATCTCGTGCCCATAATGTCAAAACTTTCAGATGAATACAAAGATAAAGCTAATTTTTATTATGCAGATATTGAAGATGGCGGAATAAACACTGGAAGTGCAGCAGGAATAAGAGGTGTGCCAACTGTAATTGTTTACAAAAAAGGTATTGAAGTGGATAGGAAAGTTGGTGGAGTTCCTGAAAGTGATATGAAAGAATTTTTAGATAAAAATATCTAATTTAAATTTAATATTTCTCCAGCCAAATACAAAGATCCTGTAATCAGTATTATATCATTCTCCTTTAGTGGAATTGATTTTATTGCATCAATGACGCTCTCTTTGTACTGAATGTTTTTATAACCATTTAATTTATCTTTTAATTCTTTACCCTTTATTGAATTTGGTTGATTTGGGATGTCTATTGTGGTCAAGGATGAGATATTTTTAAAGTAACTCATATACTTATTATGATCCTTGTTTGCCATCATTCCAAGAATGACATGTTTGTCACAATTTAAACTTTCCAAATATTCATTTAAAACTTTAGCCCCTAAGGGATTGTGTGATCCGTCAATTAACAATCGGTTATTTTTTACTAAATGTTTAAGCTTCCCCCCTGTTAAGTCCTGAAGTCTAGCTATACTATGAATTTTGGTAATCCCTTTCTTTATATGTTCTTCTTTGATATCTAATTGTTTTATATGTCTTAAAGTAGCAATTGCAGTTGAGATATTCTCAAGTTGAAATTGACCATTAACATTAGGGTTTGGAAGTTTTAAGCCACCAGTTTTATCTTCATAATAAAAAAAATTATTTTCAATTGATGAATAACTATAATTTTCATTAAAGAAATTTTTTTTAGATTTATTGTTATGTATTGACTCTTTTATTTGATTAACAATTTCAATAGAGCCTTGTTTTGCAACAATGATATTAGAATCTAAGAGAGTAGAGGTCTTTTCAAATATTATTTTTTTTACTGTTTGCTCATTTTTAGGAAGCCAATCCAGATGATCTAAGCCAACTGAAGTCACTACACTTGCTAGGTTTTCTTTTAATATATTTGTAGCATCAAAACGGTGGAATAGACCACTTTCAATAAAGTTAATATTATCAGGATATTCAGCCGCTTTATAAAAATATGCTGCAGTTAATATTTCAAAAAAAGTAATAGAATTGTTGTCATTTGCTTTTTCAACATCTTCGAAGAGATTTGCAAGCTCTTCATCACTTAACTCTTGGTTATTAAATATAAAACGTTCATTAATTTTTTTGATATGAGGACTTGTATAAATATTACATTTAAAACTGGCTTCTTTTAAAATTGCAAACATAGCCTGGATGGTTGAATACTTGCCATTTGTTCCAACAATTGAAATAGCCTTAATCTTGTCTTGAGGGTTGCCTAATTTTTTACAAAGATTAATAATTCGATCTAAACTTAGATCAATTTCCTTAGGATGCAGCTCTTGTAAGCGACTGACTATCTTCTGAAGTTTCATTTTCTTCAGAGTTTATAACAGAATTTTTCTTCAACAATATTGATAATAAAGTTCCAATTTTTTCTACTAAATCTTTTCTTTCAACAATTAAATCAACAAAACCAGTATCTTTTACATACTCACTGGTTTGGAAATTTTCAGGTAATTCTTCTTTTACAGTTCCTTGGATTACGCGTTTTCCAGCAAAGGCAATTAATGAGCCAGGTTCGGCTATATGAATATCACCTAACATAGCGTAAGAGGCAGTAATCCCACCTGCAGTTGGGTCGGTGATTAAAACTAAATAGGGAAGGTTATTACTCTTTAATTCATTAATGGCCAAGGTCGTCCTGGTCATTTGGGATAATGAAATTAATGATTCTTGCATTTTCATTCCTCCACCTGACGATACAACCAGAAGAGGCTGTTTATTTTCAATAGCGTGCTGAGCTGCATACAAAAAAGCTTCCCCTTCAGCTGCACCAATGCTTGCACCCATAAAGTCAAAGTCGGAGGCAACTGCTGTGAGTTTTATATTATTTATAGAGCCTGATGCCACAACCATACTGCAATCCAATCCAGTTTTTTTTCTGGCACTTTTTAATCTATCTTTATAAGATTTTGAGTCAGTCCAATTTAAAGGATCGTCGTTTGGAATTGGTGTTTTAAATATTTCATAATTATTTTTTCCAAACAAAATATCAAATCTTTGATTAGGTTTAATCCTATGATGCTTGGTGCAATCAGGACAAACCCATAAATTGTTTTCTAAATCTTTTTTTAATATTGGACCCTTACAGCATGAGGTCCAGTCACTTTTAGCAATATCGTCTTTTGAAGCTCTTTTATGGATAGCAGTTTTAATTTTTTCACCTGCATTGATAATTTTAGTAATCCAATTCATTTAATTTTATTTTTTAATTTTCTAACAAGATTAGTAACATTTGTGACAGCATTTTGCCTCTTATTAATCGACTTAGTTATTTCCTTACAAATTGCACTACCAACAACTAAACCATCTGCTTTTCTTAATGATTTTATTGTTTTTTCAGTAATTCCAAAACCAATAGCCACATTTTTTAAAGGGTTAATCTTTTTTATAGCTTCATAGTTTTTCATTATTTTTTTTGTAGTCACTTTTAAAGCTGACCCTGTAGTAGATATCATGGAAATCATATAGACCATTTCGTGGGAAATTTTAATTATCTCTTTCATTCTTTTAGCACTAGTTGTTGGTGCAATTAATTGAACAAAACAAATAGAATTTTTTTTACACAATTGAGCAAATTTTTTATTATCTGGAAACGAAAGATCTACAACTATTAACCCATTTACACCTGCTTTTTTACATTCTTTTATGAATTTTTTTTCCCCGTAGTTAAAAATCATTTGATAATAGCCCATTAGTATTAAAGGTTTAGAATCTTTATATCTTTTATATTTTTTGACCATTTGAAAAATGTCATTAAGTTTAATGCCATTTTTTAGCGCTCTATATGAACTATTTTGTATCTCTTTTCCATCTGCTGTTGGACAATTATGAGGCACACCCCACTCAACAATATCTAAATTTTTTGAAATAGATTTTAAAATTTCTAAAGATATTTTCTTATTATTATCACCACAAACTGTATATGAAATTAGCACAGGTCTATTTTTCTTATTTGTATTTTTAAATGCTATGTCAATTGGATTTTTCATTTTGGGTAATATCCAATATTTTCAATATAAATTTTTTTGTCTTTGTAGCCTGAGCCACAATTATTCACCACCACTACATCATCTTTTTTAAGATTAGGTGCAATTCGGATGCACTCACTCCATGCATGTGCTGGTTCAAGACTTGGTCTAAGTTTTTCTAATTTAGTTACAAGCTTAAAGGCGTCTAGAGCCTCTTTGTCTGAGGCTAAAGTATAGCGTGCTCTCTTGGTGTCCTTAAGTAGCCCATGAAGAGGAGAGCTTCCTGGATAATCTAAACCTGCACTTAAAGAATGGGTATCAGAAATTTGACCATCTTTATTTGTAAGGCAATATTGAGCTGCTCCATGAAGAATTGCAACTTTAGCATTTGTTGCAAGAGGAGCTGCGTATTTAGCTTCCACACCTATCAGTTCTACATCCTTCTTATCGTAATCAATAAAATCATTCCAAAAACCCAAAGCAGAAGAACCACCACCAATAACATTAATAAGCTTTAATTTAGGAATTTTACCAAATTCTTTGATAAGTTGTTGTTTTAATTCTCGAGAGATTTGAGATGTAGACCATGCGCAGATTTTCATAAAAACATTTGCGCCAATTGCTGATCCAACTGCTAAATGTGTATTATCACAATTAGAAACGTAATGACGCATACATTCAGACACAGCATCAACAAGAGTTTTTGATCCAGAATCTACAGGAACAACTTCAGCACCCGCATCACGCATAAATTTTACATTAGGAGCTTGCCTTTTAATATCTTTAGTACCCATAAAAATTTTAGCAGTCAGTCCCATTTTTTTTGCTGCTAGAGCCAGGTTCTTGCCAAACATTCCAGCACCCGTATCGCCTGCAATAAATTTTTTACCAGACTCTTTGCAAATCAAAGCATTTACAGTTGCATGGTATGCCTTATGAGCATCACCGTTTATAGCCGATACATCTTTGCACCAAATTTGAGCACCACCAAGGTGTTTTGTTAAGTTTTCAAGTTTAAAGAAAGGTGTCTCACCCCCCAAATAATGCTTAAAATAATAATCTCTTTTTTTTAAAAACTTTTTACTTTTTCTAAGTTTTTCAAAAAGTTTTGACAGATCTTCTATAGGTTTTCTTGCAGTTTCAGCAACAAAATTTCCACCAAATTTTCCATTGCAATAAAAACCATTTTTATCATGCTGATCAATTAAAAGGACACCTTTTTTAAGTTTCATTATTAACCTGTTTTACTTTATTTAAAAAAATTTCTATTTTGGAAATATCTTTTAATCCAGAAGTCTCTACGCCCCCAGATATATCTATAATATCAGCTATTTTTTTGTAACTTTCAAGGTCATCATCAACCTGAATATTTCCTGCCAGCATGACTTCTTTATCAAATTTTATATCCTCTATTAATGAGTGCTTAAAAGACATACTTTTTTCATAGCCTTTGCTATCAAACAAGTAGATATCTGTAATACTTTCATAAAGTTTATATTTTTTAACATCATTTGAGCTTTGAACAGTAAATGCTGTTATTATCTTTTTATTATATGTTGCTTTAATTCTTTTTATTTCATCAGGTTCACAATCGTAAATTTGATAATAATCAAAAGGTAAACTTTTAATTTGTTCTAATATCCTTTGATCTGGTTTTACCAGAACTGCTACAAATAAAGAGCTTTGTTTATTTGCCATTAATAATTTTTTTAGCTTGTTAGCCTCAACATATCTTTTTGATTTTGGATAATTAACAATAAATCCAATAAATTCTGGTGCGTGCAAGTGATTTGTTAAAAATTCTAAAGTTTTTAAGTCTGATATGCCACAAATTTTAGACTTCATTTAACTTAATGAAGATAAAATTTCTTGAATATTTTTTTTAGGATCTCCTATGGTGATAGGTCTCCCTATAATCAAGCAATCACTTCCTTCTTCCAATGCTTGTCTTGCATTCATGGTTCTTTTTTGATCGTTCTTGTTTTGATCCTGTCTTATGCCTGGTGTAAAGCACTTAAGTTTTGGTGCGATTTCTTTAATCATCTTAATTTCAAGTGGACTACATATTACACCATGTAAATTAGCTTCATCAGCAATTTTAGTTAGTCTTAAAACTTGATTTTTAACTTGATCTTTAAATCCGAGTTGGTCTAACTCCTTATTACCAAAACTAGTTAGAACAGACACGCCTAGCAATTTAACATTAATATTTTTTGCAACTTCATTTGCAGCCTTTAAAGCATCTAAACCATTTAATAAATGAACTGTTGCATAGCTTATTTTTAGTTCTTCAAGTGATTTGATAGACTCAACTAGTGTATTTTTAATATCAAAAAATTTTCCATCATAAAATAGAGGTTTGTTAAATTTACCAAGTTCTTTTATATCTTCAAGGGAATGCTTGGTAATGTATTGAAGACCTATTTTGATTCCTGAGATTTCTTTGTGAATCTTTGAGAGTAGATCTAGAATTTCTTTTTGGCTCGATACGTCACAAGCTACAAATATATTTTTATTCATGATTATTTAATTTCTTAAACAGATCTTTAGCCATTTTGAAGTGAATTGTTTTTTTTTCTGGAGTATGAACTTTTTCACCAGTTTTTGGGTTCCTGGAGATTCTTGCTTTTTGATTGTTTGCTGAAAAAACACCAAAGCCTCTAAGCTCCACTCTTTCTCCTCGTCTTAAAGTTCTTTTTATTTCTTTTAAAATAATTTCAGTAAATTTTTTGAGATCTTTTTTTAAAAAATTTGGATAATTCTGGGAAAGTTTTTTTAAAAGCTTTGATTTTACAATAGCCAATTTAACCTTCTTTAAATTAATTTTTTTCCTCGTCTTTTTTCTTCAGATCTTCTGATAAAGATGAGAAAGGTAGATTTTTACCAGAGCCCTCTGATCCATATTTCTTTAATGCCTCTTTTTTTTCAATTTCTTCAAGATGCTTGATGCTTAAAGTTGCTTTTCTTTTATCCAGATCAAGCTCTATAATAGAACAGTCTATTCTCTCTCCACCTGTAAACCTTGCAGGTCTCGCATCAGCTGCATTTATCGCTATTTGAGATTTTTTAATTTGGAAATCCATTTCACAACCTTCAGGTCTTACTACCAGACCTTTATTATCAGTTGATATAATTTTAACCGTGATTGTTTGATTAACTTTTTTATCATTGAACCAGTCAAATGGATCTGGCTGTGTTTGTCTCAATCCTACTCTAATTTTTTGTTCAGCGACTTTAATTTCTAAAACTTTAACTTTTATTTTGTCACCCTTTTTATATTTAGCCAGTTCTTCCTCACCATTATTTAGGTATGTTAAATCATTACAATGCAAGAAAGCATCCACGTCTAAATCTTCCACTTTAATAAATAAAGAGTACTCATTTTTGCTTGTCACTTCTCCCTCAACAACTGTGCCAATGGGATATTGTTTTTCAATAGTTTCAAATGGATTGTCTTGAGTCAATTTATGAGATATGGCCACTCTCCTTTTGTCTTTATCTATTTCAGTAATTACACAATTTATTTCATCACCGATTTTAAACATTTTTTTTGCTGAAATATTTTTTTTAGTCCAACTTAATTCACTTGAATGAAGTAAAGTTGTTAAGCCTGGTTCTAATTCACAAAAAGCACCAAAGTCCATTATTTTAACTACTTTTGCTTTGTAAATTTTATTTAGTTCATAATTTTCTATATGCTCAAAAGGATCTGGAGATAGCTGTTTTATAGAGCAACCAACTTGTAGTTTTTCATTATCAACAGATATAACTTTAAGGTCATGTTTCTCACCAATATTGAATATTTCATCTGGATGATTTACTCTTGAATACGAAATTTCTTGTAAATGCACCAATACATCTAATTCATTATTAACATTAAAGAAACACCCAAAAGAACTATAACCTTTAACTTCAGCATCTTTAATTAAATCTCCAACTTTATATTTCTCTATGATTTTAACTTTATCTTCTTTTTTAAATGAAGAAATAATTTCTCTTCTAGATACGCATGCATTCCCTCTGACTTTATCTAGTTTAATTAATGCAAATTTTTGTGGCTCATTCATTAAATGACTTATGTCTTTTAGCGGTTTGTCACTAATTTGAGAACCAGGTAAAAACATTAAAGATCCAGTATCAATATGCTCTACAATGCACCCACCTTTACATTTAGAAGTAATTTTTCCCATGATAGGTTCATTATCTTCATAAGCTTTAACTAATTTGTTCCATCCTTTAATTTTTAGAGCTTTATTTGCTGAAACTAAAACTTCACCATTTTTGTCCTCAATTTTTTCAAGTAATACTTCTATTGTCTCACCTACTTTAATTTTCTCTGCAAGACCCATACTTTTTAATTCATTTATGTCTAATACAGGTTCACTTTTAAGTCCTTCAACAAAAAGAAAGACAAATTTTTCTGTAATTTTATTAATTTTTCCCTCAATGAGTTTTCCTTCTTCAATTTTTATTTTGGAGAGCTGGCTATTTAATAGCTTTTCAAATTCTTGAGATGCGGGACTTGATAAATCTTTATATATTTCCATTAATTAGTTTAATTCCTATCTGTTTTTATAAAAACACGCTCTTTTAGATAAATTTACCATTGAAATCAATAGTAAATCCTAGATTAAATCAGCTAAAAATTTAGGAAATAATTATTGTTTTAAAGGGATTTTAAAAATTTTTTAAGACTTTAATTTTTTAGATCATTTATTATTTTTAAAAATGAAGGAAAAGATGTTTTAATAGAGTCTTTATCGTGTATTACCCACTCTCCACCAAATGTTAAAGCTGCAATTACACTTGTCATGAACACTCTGTGGTCTTTAAGGTAATTCTTAATTACAATTTTTTTATTAATTTTTAGATTAGGATTACCGTATATCTTTATTGAATTGTTGGTAGTGACTGTTTTTACTCCCATAAGATTTAATATTTTAGATCCCCATTTTAAGCGAGGACTTTCTTTCTGATTTAGTTCAGATAGATCTCTAAAATAAGATATGCCTTTGGCTTTTGCTGCAATTAAAAAAATTACTAAAAATTCATCAATTGCACTACTATTAAGTCTTGATGGACAATTAATAGCTTTTAGAGATTTTGTATTTTCTATATGTAAGTCTGCTATTTTTTCCCCTTTATAGTTTTTAATATTATCAAATAATATTTTAACACCCATCAACCTTAATATTCTAATAACCCCATTTCTTGTAGGATTAATATTAACGTTTAGAATTTTTAATTTTGAATTGACAGATAAAGCTGCAAGAACAATAAAAAAAGCACTAGAACTAATATCAGATGGAATTTTATAATTAAATGAGCTTATCCTTTTCTTTCCTTTAATTTTAATTAAATCAAAATTTTTTTTTTTCGTTATCTTAATTGGTAGTTTTAAATATTTAAAAAGAAGCTCGCTGTGATTTCTAGATTTTTTAGCTTTTATTATAGTTTGCCCTTCAGTATTTAATGCAGCTAACATTACAGCACTTTTACATTGTGCTGAGCCTTTGTTTTCATTATATTTTATAGACTGAGGATTATTAGTTCCTTTAATTTCAATAGGAAGTTTTCCAGAATTTGTTTTGAAACGTGCTCCAAATTTTTCTAAAGGACTTGTAACTCTTAAAAAATCTCTTTTAGATAAACTTTTATCACCAATTAACTTAACCTTACTTTTTGCATGAACTAATAGACCCATGATCAGTCTTCCCAACGTTCCAGAGTTGCCAGCGTTTAATTCAATATTTTTTTTATACTTATAACCATTAAGCCCCACTCCAATTATTTCACATTTTCCTTTTAAAAATTTTACCTTTACACCAAGTTTTTTTAGACAATCCAGTGCACTTAATACATCTTCTGATTTTAAAAGGTTTTCAGATGTTGATTTTCCAATAGCTTGAGAAGCTAGTAATGCCCATCTAATTGATAAACTTTTATCCCCTTCAATTTTTAAAACTTTATTAAATTTTTTGATGGTATTCTTAATATAAATTGCATTACTCATTACCAATAGATCTAATTAATCTTAAAAGAATCTCCAAAATAAGCGTTTTTAGCATCTATATTTTGTATTAATCCATTTGGTGTTCCCTGAGCAATTACTTTTCCATTATGAATAATCGCTGCTGTATCCACACAGGCCAACAAATCTCTTGCCTGGTGATCACACAAAATAATTGAAATTTTATTTACACTTTGTAAATTTACAATAATTTCTTGTAAAGTTTTAATCGTCATTACATCTAGGGCAGCAAATGGCTCATCTAACAAAAGTATTTGTGGATCTGAAACCAAAGATAAAGCGATCACCAATTTTTTTTTTTGTCCACCAGACAAAAAATCAGCCTTAATATCCCTAATTGGATCTAGTTCAAATTTAGATATTAATGAATTTATTTTTTCTTCTCTAATACTTTTATTTTGAATTGTTATTTCCGCAATTGCTTTAAGATTATCATATACTGTTAAGTCATGAAAATAACCACCGTATTGGGGGACAAAGCCTATTTTAAACCGAAGAGTTCTTTCATAAATTGGACATTTATTTATTTTTTCAGAGTTAATTATAACTGATCCAAAGTCAGGTGAAGTCAAACCAGTAATAATATTAAAAATTGTAGTTTTACCAACACCATTTGGCCCAAGTAGCCCCAAGATTTGCCCACTATTTAATTGTAGGCTTAAATTATCCAAAATAATCTTTCTTCCATACTTTAAAGATAATTTATCCAACTTTAAAATTGCACTTTTATTTTTAAATGATTTAATTCTAAATTTTTTGATATTCGACATTATTATTTTACTATAATTTTAATATTATTCTTTTTATTTTTCATATTTACATTAATTTTTTTTGTAATTAAATTTATTGTAATATAATCAGCCTTCATAACACCATCAGTTCCATTATATACAACATTATCATAAATGTTAATTATGTTATTTTTAAATTCGAGATCAACTTTATCTGAAAAGATAATATCGCCCATATATTCAATCTTAACATTTTCACTAAAATTGGTATCATAATTTGAATTATCATATAATGCTTTATTTGATTTGATAGTTATAGGTATTTTATTTTTATCAATTAATGTTGCTATAACAATTTGCATTTTAACTTTTTCAACATCGTTTTCATAAATTAATTCACCTAACTCAGCTATAATTATGTATTCATTATCAATATCCAATTTGACTTCATATCTTAAATCTTTGATTAGATTATTTTCTGATCCAGAGAATTTCTCAGTAGATATATTGGTATGAGTATTAATTTTTTTATCATTCTCTTGAAAATATAACCTATGAACAATCAAAGAGATTGCTATCAAAGAAAAAAAAAGGATTAACTGAATAATTCTTTTCATTAATTTGTTATTTTAAAATATTTAGTAGATTATGAATATGGATTACTCCAACTGTTCTTTTTTTATTACTTTTGTTGTAAACACAGGCGCTTGTAATTTTTCTTTTATTCATTTGAAAGAGGATATCTGTAGCCAACGTGTCTTTATCAACTATATAAGGGTTTTTTGTAATAAAATTTTTAATCTTTAAATTATCGATAGCCTTCTTTTTTTGTACTAATCGCTTAAGATCACCATCAGTAAATATTCCACTATTTAAACCTTGATTATTTATTACAACCAAAAAACCAAGTTTTTTAGAATTAAGTTTTTTCAGTGCATTTTTCATAATTTCATTTTCATTAACAAATGGTATTTTATTATTTTTTAACATGAGATCGGATGCAGTTTTTAGTTTATTAGCTAAATTTCCTGCTGGATGAAATTTTTTAAAATCTAATTTACCAAATTTTTTCTTCTTCATTAAAGCTATTGCCAAAGCATCACCCAAAGCTAGTTGTGCTGTTGTACTAGAAGTTGGAACAATTCCATATCCTGCCTCTTCTAAATTAGGTATTAACAATTTTATGTTTGCTGATTTATATAAATTAGATTTTTTATTTGAAACTATTCCAATTAAGATAATCTTATTTATTTTTGCATATTTTATTATATTTTTTAATTCCTCTGTATTTCCAGAGTTACTAATCAATAGCAGCATGTCTTGAGGTGTAATTCTTCCCAAGTCACCATGAGAACATTCACTTGCAGAAATAGAAAATGATGGAGTACCAACTGAGGATAATGTTGCTGATATCTTTGAGGCAATTATTCCACTTTTGCCAACACCACAAATTATTATTTTTGATTTACATTTATCTATTTTTTTTACCGCTTCACTAAAAGATTCATTAATTGAACTTTTTAATTTTCTCAATGCTTTTATTTGTAGATCAATAACATTTTTTCCAATAATATTTATTTCATTTTCCATTTTAGTGCGCCCAGATATCATCTTTGAATAAAGCAAGATCAAGCTCTACTCTTGTTTTTAAAAATTTAAGACAGTTTTTATAAAGTTCAATTCTGTTTTCTCTTTCAAGAATTTTATTTAATTCGTTATGAATTTGATGAAGATAAATTACATCATTTGCACAATATTTAATTTGAGATGTTGTTAGTTCACCTCCAAAGTCTGAACTCTGAAATTGTTTGCTGATATCTACATTCATAAATTCTTTTATTAAAGTTTTTAGAGAATGACTGTCAGAATAAGACCTTGCTAGTTTTGATGCAATTTTTGTATCTAAAATATTATTAGTTTCTGTTTTTAAATAGTATTTTATATGAGCAATATCTGCTCTACCATAATGAAAAATTTTAGAGATATTTGGATCAGATAATAATTTAACTAAATTAGGAGCATTGTAGTTTTTTCTATCTAACTGAACAATATGAGCATCTGAGTTACCAGATGATATCTGAATAAGACACAATGGGTCTCTTCTTACATTCAAGCCCATAAACTCACCATCCACAGCTATTACGTTGCCTAATTTTAAATCATCTGGTAAGTCAGTTTTGTGAAGTTTAATATCAACGTTCATTTTTAAATATATATATATGAAACCTAAAAATTGTCTAATTTTTGGTGGTAGTGGCCAGGTAGGAAGGCACTTAATAAGAAAATTAACTAAAAATAATATTAAAGTGACCGTTGTAACACGCAATATTCATCAAAAAAGTTATATAATTAAAACACAGGGAAATGCGGGTTATATAGATGTTGTTGAGGCTAATATTTACGATGAAAAAAAAATAAGAAGTTTATTTTCAAAAGCTGACTTATGTATAAATTTAATTGGTATTTTATTTGAACAAAAAAAAGGAAAGTCGTTTTATAATATTCACACTCTTTTTCCATCTTTATTAGCAAAATTAGCAAAACAATATAAATTAAAAAATTTTATTCATCTATCAGCCCTAGGTATTAACGAGGCAAAAGATAGCAATTATGCAAAAAGTAAACTAGATGGTGAAAAAAATATCTTAAATAACTTTCCTCTTTCAACAATCTTAAGACCGTCAATTGTGTATTCCGTAGATGACAATTTCTCAACTAATTTTATGACACTTTTAAATAGGCTTCCTATTTTTCCACTATATTATCATGGGAAAACAAAATTTACTCCTATTCATTGTTCAGATTTAGCTGATATAATTTATTATGTCATCTCTGAAAATATTAATTCTAAAATAATTGAATGTGTCGGGCCAGAAGTAATTACCTTCAAAGGTATAATTGAAAGATTGCTAAACTTAATTGATAAAAAGAGATTATTGATACCTATGCCATTATTATTAGCAACTATTTCTGCCAAAATATTTCAGTTATTACCAAATCCTTTATTAACTGAAGATCAATTAAGACTACTTAAATATGATAATATTTTGTCAGGAAAATATAAAAGTAATTTTGATATTGGAATACCGTGTAAAAAATATTTTAATGATGAAGTCAAAAAATACTCATATATGTGGCGTGAAGGTGGACAGTTTTCAACTGAAAAATATTTAATTAAAGAAAATAAAAAAAGTTAATTATAGTATAGAGAGTTAAGCTAGCTTAATTTTTTTTCCAATAAATTCTGGAACTTCTTCTTTTCCAACAACCTCTTCTCTTTTACCTTTTGGTTGGTAAGCATAAAGCAAATGAAGCTTACAGTATGAAAAATCTTTTAACGAAGATCTTCCACAAAAATAAAATTTTTTTTCATCAGGGTGACCCAAGGGCCATTTGCAAGAACTTTCGTCTAACTCTTCTAATTGTTTTGGATTTTCTGGTTCAAAATCTTTTTCAATAATTAAAGATTTAAATTTACTTTTTCTTTCTCTTTTCGATTTATTATTATTCTCTAACATCGAAGAGTCAAAATTTTTATTAGATGTTGCGGCTCTTGTTTTTATCTTTGCAGAAAGATTTAATCGGTGCGCTTTTCCAATGACCGCGTTTCTACTAATTCCACCTATAATCTCTGCAATTTGACTGGCAGTACTGCCTTTGCCCCAGAGTTCTTTCAATGTTTCTACTTTTTCTTCAGTCCAGCTCATAATTATCAATATGTTGTATTATATTTTTTTAATAACACAATATAGAGTTTTAATTCATAGATTAGCAAGTAATTTATAATACTTATTAACATTTAGTTTTTATTGCAGCGTGATATTTTCAATCAAAAATTGTATTTAATTACTTTAACTAGTAATGAATTTAAAAATATTAAATTTAATGAGTTATCTAGCAAAAAATTACAACCGAAAAAGAATAGCTTTTAAAAAAGGCAAAGGGAGCTATCTGTTTTCAGATAAAGGAGAAAAATATTTAGATTTTATTCAAGGTATTGCTGTTAATTCTTTAGGGCACGCTCATCCAAAATTAATTAAGGCTCTTAATAAGCAGTCAAAAAAACTATGGCATGTATCAAATTCATTTATTATTCCAGAGGGAGAGCGGCTAGCAAAAAAAATTGCTAAAAATACTTTTGCTGATTTTTGCATGTTCCAAAATAGTGGGGCAGAGGCCACAGAAGCTGCAATAAAAGTTGCAAGAAGATACTTTTATTCAATTGGTAAACCAAATAAAAATAGAATTTTGTGTATTAGAAACTCTTTTCATGGAAGAACATTGGCAGCAATATACGCAAGTGGATCCAAGAAAATGACTGAAGGGTTTGGGCCCAAGGTTAACGGTTTTGATCATTTCAACTTTGGGGACCATAAAGCCTTAAAAAAATTAATAACTAAAAATACAGCTGCCGTAATGGTAGAAACCATTATGGGTGAAGGTGGAATAAAAGTTATTCCAGATTGGTGTTTAAAAGGATTAAGAAAATTATGTAGTAAAAAAGATGTGTTATTAATTCTTGATGAAGTGCAATGTGGAATTGGAAGAACGGGGGATTTTTTTGCCTTTGAAAGAGCAAAAGTTAAACCAGATATTGTTCCAATTGCAAAAGGAATTGGTGGTGGTTTTCCAATAGGTGCGGTTTTGATGAATAAAAAAGTTGCATCAGGAATGACAGCAGGGACACATGGTTCTACTTTTGGAGGAAATCCTTTAGCCATGCAAGTTGGCAATGCTGTTTTTGATATTATTTCTAAAAAAAGTTTTTTAAACAATGTTAAAAAAAATTCTCAATATTTTTATAAAGAACTTAATAAGATCAAGGAGAGGTATCCCCTTATTATCAAGTGTATAAGAGGAAGAGGTTTTTTGATTGGGTTACAATTATATAACAACCAGACAGACTTCATCAAAAAATTAATGGATAATAAATTATTAACAATTAGAGCTGCAGAAAATGTTGTAAGAATTTTACCACCATTAAATGTTAAAAAATCAGAACTCAATTCAGCTTTAAAGATAATAAGTAAAGTTTGCTCTAAATATTAATAATATGAAGCACTTTATTCACATTAAAGATATTCCCACTAATGATCTAAAAAAAATATTGATAGATGCAAAAAAAAGAAAGCAAGACCGAGTAAAATTGACAACCTTGGAAGTTGATAAAGATGCACCATTAAAAGGAAAAATTTTAATTCAAATGTTTGAAAAATCAAGTTTAAGAACAAGATTAAGTTTTTATTTGGCAATTAAGCAACTTGGTGGAGGCACAATTACCTTAAGATCCAATGAACTACATTTAGGTGAAGGTGGAGAGTCTTTGGAGGATACTGCAAAGATACTATCAACTTATGGTGATGGTTTTATGTTAAGAACTGACAGTGATAAAAAAGTTGAAAATTTTAAGAAATATCTCTCAATACCAATAATTAATGGTCTTTCTCCATCATCTCACCCTACACAAGTTTTATCAGATATTTTCACAGTTGAAGAAATTAAAAAAAAACCAATCTCTAAATTAAATATAACTTGGATTGGAGACTCTAATAATGTTTTAAATAGTTTAATCGCAGCTTCAATTAAATTTTCATTCAAATTAAACATTGGGTGTCCAAAAAAATATGAGCCAAAGAAATTTATTTTTGATTGGGTAAAAAGTAATAATAAAAAGATTTACCTTTTTAATGATGCTGAAAAAGCTGTTAGTAATGCTGATGTAATATTTTCTGATAAAGTTATTTCTCTGAATGATAAAGTTGATAAAAAAAAGAAGATTAAAAATTTCGAAAAATTTAAAATAGATAAAAAACTAATGAGTTTTGCAAAAAAGGACTGCACTTTTTTACATTGCTTGCCAAGAGGCGCAGAGGTTAAAGATGAGGTGTTTAAAAGCAATCAATCTAAAGTATGGTTACAAGCACTCAATAGGGTGCATGTTCAAAAAAGTATACTGTTATATTGTTTTGGAAAATTAAGGTAATTGTAAAGGAGAATCAGAATTTTGATTCAAGTATTTTATAACTGAAGCTCTATCTTTTTCTTTTCTAAGACCAGCAAAAGCCATTTTAGTTCCTTTAATCCATTTTGCAGGTTTAATTAAAAAACCATTTAATTCTTCATAAGACCATTTTTTTTCATATGCTGATAACGCTTTTGAGTACTTATAATCACTTACCCCACCAACTTGTCTTCCAACTACATTGTAAAGTGCGGGACCAATATTATTTTTTCCACCTTTGGCTATAGAGTGGCAAGCCGCACATTTTTTGAATATTTTTTCCCCACTAACAACATCACCCATCGACATTAGAGCTGCAATATCAATTTTTTCTTCTATTGGTTCTGCTGAGTTTAACGAAGTTAATGAGACTTGATCAACATCAACGGTATAACCAGGGGTTTCTGGTTTATCTACATGAAATATAACATTTGAAAGCTTACCTATTCCAATAACCAAAAGTGCAACCAGAAGAACAGCTGCAACAATTTTATTAATTTCAAACGAATCCATTTTGATAGTTTTTTTTGAAATCTATAACATTATTATTTCAAAATTGCTTATATTTTACTGTACAATTTTGCCCCTCTTTATAATCTTAATTAAATATAAAAAAATCAATGAAAACATTAGTAATAATACCTTCAAGATTGTCAGCATCACGACTTCCAGGCAAACCTTTGTTAAAAATTAATGGAGTTTCGATCATTTCTCATGTTTTTAAAAGAGCTGAAAGTGCCAATATTGGAGAGGTTGTTGTTGCAGCTGAAGATCAAGAAATAATTGATGATGTAAAAAGTAATGGTGGAAACGCTATTTTAACAAGCAAAAGCCATAAAACTGGCACTGATCGAATACACGAAGCATTTAAAATACTAGCCAGAAAAGACATTGACTTTATAATGAATGTTCAAGGAGACGAACCTGAAATAGACATCAATGATATTAAAAATTTAGATAATAAGATGAAAATAAATAGTTCCAAGATTGGCACTTTAGCCGCAAAAATTTTAAATTCTAAAATGTATGATAATGAAAATATTGTGAAAGTAAGAATTAAAGAACCATTCGATCAAAATCCTTTTCCATATGCAACTACCTTCACTAGAGTGACAAAGGATAAAAAAAATATATTTCATCATATTGGAATTTATTGCTATGAGGTAGAAACTCTTAATAAATTTGTTTCACTTAAGCAGTCAAAAAAAGAATTAGAAAATAGGCTTGAGCAGCTAAGGGCAATAGACAATAATATTAATATAAATACTGCACTTGCAAGCACCTCTCCAATAGGTGTTGATACCAAAGAAGATTATCTAGCCATAAAAAAAATAATGGAATATAAATAAAGATGAGTAAAATTTATTTTCAAGGAACTTTTGGTGCATATTCTCATATTGCTTCACTATCAATTGATCCAAAAGCAGAAATTGAACCGTGTAAAACTTTTGATGAATGTTTTTTAAAAGCATCAAGCGAAGAAGGTGCAAAAATAGTAATACCTGAATCAAATAGAATTACAGGTAATATTGGAATAGAATATCTTATTTTTAAATATAGACTAAATATATATTCTGAGTATTTTCAAAAAATAGAACACAATCTGCTAGGACAGCCTGGCGCTAAAATAACAGATATAAATGAAGTATATTCTCACGCACAAGCACTGTCTCAATGTTCAGAATTTATAAAAAAAAATAATTTAAATGAAAATGTAAGAGCAGATACGGCTGGATCTGCAAAAATGATATCAGGGAAGAAGAATAAACACGAGGCGGCAATTGCATCATCACTAAGTGCAGAAACTTATGGATTAAAGATTATTCAAAAGAATATTGAAAATGAAAAAAGTAATTTGACTAGATTTTTAGTTATGGGCAAAAACATAATGCAACCAGAGTTTGGTAAAAGAAAATATATAACTTCGTTCTTATTTAAACTAAAAAGTAAGCCTGCAGCTCTTTATCAGTCCCTAGGTGGTTTTGCGATCAATGGTGTGAATTTAACAAAATTACAAAGTTATCCAGAAAAAAATTCTTTCGACTCATTCTTTTTTTTATGTGATCTTGATGGACATATTGAAGATCAAAAAGTACAAAAATCATTAGAGGAGCTAGGACTTCATTGTGAGGATTTTCATGTTCTGGGAGTTTTTGAGGCAGACCCGATAAGAGATAAAAAATCATAATCTTTTCTTGTAGATTGGAAAACAATACTGCTATAATACTCTAGGAGGCTAGAGGTGGATGCTGCTTGAACCCGACCAGATCTTAACGGAAGCAGTCGTAGAGACAGTTATTTAGGTTCTAGTCTCCTAAAATTATAAAAAAATGAATAAAAATTCAAAAGTTTTAGCTCTTAAATATAGACCCCAAACATTCAACGACCTTATTGGTCAAGAAGTTGTTGCCGAGACAATTACCAACTCAATCAAGGCTAGTAAAATACCCAATGCCTATCTTTTCACTGGGATCAGGGGAATTGGAAAAACAACGATAGCAAGAATTGTTGCAAAATCTTTGAACTGTCTAAACGGTATAAGTAGTTTATGTGATAACGATTTATGTGAAAATTGTGAAGCAATAGCAAATTCAAGTCATATAGATGTTCTTGAAATGGATGCGGCAAGCAAAACAGGAGTCGATGATGTTAGAGACCTGATTGAATTCTCAAGGTATGGTCCAACATCTTCAAAATTTAAAATCTTTATCATTGATGAAGTTCACATGTTAAGCAAACAAGCATTTAATGCTTTATTAAAAACATTAGAAGAGCCACCTGAATATTTAAAGTTTATTTTTGCTACCACTGAAATAAAAAAAATACCAATTACAGTTGTATCACGATGTCAAAGGTTTGATTTATCAAGAATAAAATCTATGGAATTATTTGAGTTTATTAAAGAAATTAAAGAAAAAGAAAACGGTAAAGCCTCTGATGATGTTTTGAAATTAATTGTTAAGATTTCAGAGGGTTCAGTAAGAGATGCCCTGTCATTACTAGATAGAGCCTTGCTAAGCACTGATAATAAAAAAGAATTAGATTTAAATGCTGCACAAAAGATATTTGGTTATTTTGACAAATCTCATTTGATCGATATATTTAAGTTAATATTACAAGGGGATCAAAATAAAGTAATTGAAATATATAGAAAAATTTATGATCAAGGAGTTGAGCCCAAAATATTTATTAATGATTTTTTAGAAATTTTATATTACTTTAAAAATATAAATTCCTTAACACTTGAAAGCAGCAATTTTTCACTAAACGATGAAGAGTTTAATAAGATTAAAGAAATTTCAAATAATGTTGATAGTGAGGTGTTAATCTTATTTTGGCAATTTACAATTAAAACTCTTGATGAATTAGATATTGTTTCAAATCAACATCTATCAATTGAAATGTTTCTATTAAGATTGATTTATTTAATTGGTCACAAACCCACGAATCAAAATATAAATGATGAAATATTAAAAAGTAATGATTTAGAAAATAAACATGAAAATATTTCAACTAAAATAGGAAACAAAGAGACTATTAACCAAATTAAAAACGTAGCTCAAGAAAAAAACTTTAAACCAGAAGCTCAATTGGAAACAAAAGCAAGTAATGAAGTTTTAATAAATTCTTTTAACGATCTATTAGATATTTGTTCTTCAAAAAAAGAGATGAGACTTAAGTATGAACTAGAAAAAAATGTAAACCTTGTTAATTTTGAAAGTGGTAGAATTGAAATTTCATTTAATGACAATCTAGATAAAGATTTTGTAAAAGATTTATCAACTAAGCTTCTTGAATGGACAAATCAAAGATGGATAATAAGCTTTAGTAAAAGCAAAGGAGAAATATCCATAAAAGAAAAAGAAAAAAATAGATTAATAGAATTAATTGAAAGTGCTAAAAAATCTGAGTTGTACGAAGATATGCTGGACTGTTTTCCTGATGCAGAGTTAATAGATGTAGAGACAGCTATAAAAGATCAAGAATAATGACTGATTTCTCAAAAATATTGGATAAAGCTAAAGAACTTGAGGCTAAAATGAAGGAAAGTCAGGATAAGATTAAGAATATTAGAGTCGAAGGAGTTTCTGGTGGAAATTCTGTCAAAATTTTTTTAGATGGAGAGGGAGAAATGCAAAAAATAGAAATATCAGATGCAATTTTAAAAGAGGAAAAATCGATAGTTGAGGATTTAATAGTTGCAGCACATAATAATGCAAAAACTCAACTAAAGTCTAAAACAACAGAGGAAATTTCCAAGGCTACTGGTGGATTAGGAATTCCAGGCTTTAAATGGCCATTATAATTAATGCAAAATATCATTGAAATAGAAGATTTAATAAAATTAATTTCTAAACTTCCTGGACTAGGACCAAAATCTGCTAAAAGAATAGTTTTGAAACTAATTAATAATAGAGATGAAATTATTAAACCCATGGCCAATACTTTGGTTCAGGTTTACAAAAATGTTACACGCTGTAATTCATGTGGTTCACTTAAATCAAATATTGAAGGCTGTTCTAATTGTGAAAATATAAAAGAAAAATTTAATAAGATTTGTGTTGTTGAGGATATAGCTGATCAATGGTCCATTGAAAATTCAAATATCTACAAAGGTTATTTTCATATTCTTGGAGGAACTATTGCGTCAGCGGGCCACAGAAAAGAGGATCTTTTGATTAATTCATTAGTTGAAAGAGTAAATAAAGATAAAATTGAAGAAGTTATTTTAGCTACTAGTGCAACTGTAGAGGGTCAAACAACGGCATATTATATTCAAGATAGTCTGAAAGATACTAAGGTTAAAATTACTAAATTAGCACAAGGTTTGCCAGTTGGAGGCGAAATTGAAAGTTTAGACGATGGAACCTTATTTTCTGCTTTTAAAAACAGAACTAAACTAAGTCTTAATTCTGATTAATTTTTCTTTTTAATCTATTAAAATGTAGCAGTGGTTCTGTGTAACCTGATGGCTGCTCCTTACCTTTAAAAATTAATTCACATGCTGTTTTAAATGCTCTTGATCTATCATAATCATCACTCATATTAATATATCTCTTATCATTCTTATTTTGTTTATCGACAACCTTTGCCATTTCTTTCATTATATTCATAACTTTAATTTTTGTTGTAATTCCATGATGAATCCAATTTGCAATATGTTGAGATGAAATTCTTAGAGTTGCCCTGTCTTCCATTAGCCCAACATTATTTATATCAGGAACTTTTGAACAACCTATTCCTTGATCAATCCAACGCACAACATACCCCAATAAAGTTTGTGCAGAGTTTGATATTTCTGTATTGATTTCTACCTCAGACCAATCAGGCTTTATATCTATTGGGATATTTAGAAGATCATTTAATTGTGCTTGTTCACGTTTTTTAATTTTTTGTTGTTCCTCAAATATATTTATCTTATGGTAGTGCAAGGCATGTAATGAGGCTGCTGTAGGCGAAGGAACCCATGCACAGTTCGCACCAGCTTTTAAATGATTAATTTTATCTTTCATCATTTCTTTCATGTTATCAGGCATGGCCCACATACCTTTTCCTATTTGAGCTTTTCCTGAAAAACCACATTTCAAACCAACATCAACATTATTATTCTCATATGCTTTAATCCATATTGAAGATTTCATGTCTCCCTTTTTAATCATTGGTCCAGCTTCCATAGATGTGTGCATTTCGTCTCCAGTTCTATCTAAAAAACCAGTATTAATAAAAAAAACTCTGTTCTTTAAAGATCTGATACACTCTTTTAGGTTAACTGAAGTTCTCCTCTCTTCATCCATTATTCCAACTTTACAGGTATATCTTTCTAGCCCCAGTAGATCTTCAACCTTAGAAAAAATTAGATCTGTAAACTTAGTTTCTTCAGGTCCATGCATCTTTGGTTTTACAATATAAATTGATCCCTCTCTTGAGTTCTTCTTTAACCTTAGATCGTGAAGTGCGGCCGCAGTTGTAAAAAAAGCATCCATAATACCCTCGGGTATCTCACTTCCATCTTTAAGAATGATAGCTGGGTTAGTCATAAGATGTCCAACATTTCTTATTAAAAGCAAGCTTCTTCCATGAAGCTTTAAACTTTCACCATCTTTTGAAATATAGCTTCTATCAGGATTTAATTTTCTTTCTAGGTTTTTACCATTTTTTTCAAATTGGATTTTTAAATTTCCCTTCATCAAACCCAACCAATTTTTATAACAAATAATTTTATCACTGGCATCTACAGCCGCTACACTATCTTCGTTGTCACAAATGGTGGAAACAGCCGACTCAATGATTACGTCACTAATTCCAGCAATGTCATGAGCAGCACTAAATGCTTTTGGATTAATAATAATCTCAAAGTGAAGATTGTTGTTCTTAATTATTACTGCACTAGGTTTATTGGCATCGCCCCTATATCCAATAAATTTGCTTTTATCTTTTAATTTGTATTCATAATCATCTTTAGAGACAATCAAATCTTTATTGACCACTTTTAAATTGGAAATATTTTTCCAGCTTGTTCCTTCAATTTGAATATGATGATCAAAAAATTCTCTTACATATTTAATTACTTCTTGTCCTCGCAGAGGATCATATCTTTCACTTCCTCCTTCTTCTGATTCAATTATATTAGTTCCATATAAGCTATCATATAAACTTACCCATCGTGCATTAGCAGCATTAAGTGCATACCTTGAGTTCATTATTGGCACCACTAATTGGGGCCCAGCAATTTTTGTTATTTCATCGTCTACTTTGCAAGTCTCAATTTTGAAGTCTGGACCTTCATCTTTTAGATAGTCTATTTCTTTCAGAAATTTTTTATATTCATCAATTTTTATTTTATTTTCTCTATTTTTAATATGCCAGTTATCAATTTTTTTTTGTAAGTTTTCTCTTGTTTTTATAAGTTCTTTATTTTTTGGCGCTAAACTGTGTACAGCTTCATCAAATTCTGACCAGAATTTTTCTGGAATAATATCAGTGTCTTTAAGTAATTCATTATCTACAAAAGATAATAGATCCTCAGAAACTTTTAGATTGTTAACACTTTTATAGTTAGTTGGCATAACGCCATGTTTAAAACTCAAGCAAAACTAAGTCAAATAATTAATGGTAGCATTGACATTTTGTTGTCATTTTTCTTACTTATGCAATAATTAAACTTTAATGAAAAATTACCTTAATTTTGAAGCTGATATTAAAACCTTAGAAGGTGAGTTGGATAAATTAAAAGACCCTTATAACCAAGATGGGCTATCAGAGGTTGATACTAATAAAATTTCAAAAACACAGGAAGAGCTAGACGAAAAGTTAAAAGATGTTTATTCAAATTTAGATCCTTGGCAAACAACCATGGTTGCCAGACATGAAGATAGGCCAAAATCAAAATTCTTTATTGATAATTTATTTGAAGATTTTATTCCTTTGGCTGGAGACAGATATTATGGTGAAGATAAATCGGTAATTACAGGATTTGCAAAGTTTAATGGTCAATCAGTTTTAGTAATTGGTCAGGAAAAAGGTGAAAATTTAGAGTCTAGAATCGAAAGAAATTTTGGAATGATGAGACCCGAAGGATATAGAAAAACCATTCGTTTGATGGAGATGGCTAATAAATTTAATATCCCAATAATTTCTTTTATTGACACACCAGGTGCATATCCAGGGGTCGGGGCGGAAGAAAGAGGTCAAGCAGAAGCTATTGCAAAATCAATTGAATGTTGCATGAAACTAAAAGTCCCTACTTTAGCTATTGTTATTGGTGAAGGCGGTTCAGGAGGAGCTATTGCTTTAGCCTCGTCTAGCAAAGTTATAATGTTAGAAAATGCAATTTACTCAGTAATATCTCCAGAGGGCTGTGCTACAATTTTATGGAGAGACCCAAAAAAAATGCTTGATGCAGCAAAAGCAATGAAGCTGTCAGCAAAAGATCTTTTAGAGCTTAAAGTTATTGATGAAATAATCTTAGAACCATTAGGTGGGGCACATCGAGATAAAAATCTTATATTAAGTAATGTTAGAGCATCTATATTAAAAAACCTAGACTCTTTTAAAGAAGTGTCTCCAGAGGAAATTTTAAATCTAAGAAAAAACAAATTTTTAAAAATTGGAAGAGGCAAAGGTTTTGTAGATAATCCAGAAAGTTTAAGTTCAACAGAAAATAAAAAAAATAGTATTAATCATTTTTTTAAAAATAAAAAAAATATTTACTACTTAATGGGGTCTATTTTATTGATAACAGCATTAATTTTTTTTTTATAAAGCACCGCAGCATTTTTTATATTTTTTACCTGATCCACATAAGCAAGGTTCATTTCTACTCATTTTTTTCCCTATATATTTAGGGTTTATTTTGGGTGGCTCATTTTCTTCTTCTTCTTGAGTAGGTGCATGAACAATTTTAAGATTCATTAAAACTGTCACATAATCTGTCTTCAGTTTTTCAAGTAAATTTGTAAATAAATCAAAAGCCTCTTTTTTGTATTCAACCAAAGGATCTCTTTGACCATAAGATCTAAGTCCAATTACTTGTCTCAATTGTTCTAAATACTGTATGTGTGATTTCCAGTTCAAATCTATTGATTGTAGTAGAATTTTTTTTTCTATCTCTTTTGATTGCTCACTACCTACAATCTTATTTCTTTCATTTCTATTATCGTTGAATTGACCTGTTACTCTTACTCTAAAATCATCATCTTTAAGTGAAACTATTTCTTTAAATTGATCTTCATCTAAACTTTTTCCCATTAAAGTTTTTAACCTTTTATCAAATTCATTATTTTTTGGATTTGATATTTTTTGAATCTTTAATCTTATTAAATCATCAATAATCTCATTTAAAAATCCCTCAGAATATGTAAATATTTCATCACTATTCATAGCGTCATTTCTTTGAGAAAAAATTACGTGTCTTTGATCATTTAAGACATTATCGAATTTGATTAATGTTTTTCTGATATCAAAGTTTCTAGCCTCAACTTTTTGCTGCGCTCTCTCTAGTGCTTTATTAATCCATGGATGATCTATACTTTCTCCATCTTTTAGTCCTAGTTTTTGAAGGATATTGTTCATAGAATCTGAGCCAAATATTCTCATCAAATCATCTTCCAGACTGACGTAGAATATTGAGCTTCCTTCATCTCCCTGTCTTCCAGACCTTCCTCTCGCTTGGTTATCCACTCTTCGAGATTCCATTCTTTCAGTGCCAATCACAAACAAGCCATCTAGTGACTTAATTTTTTTCTTATTTTCATTTAATTGATTTTCAGGAATTGATCCTTTTTTACCACCCAATTGAATATCAACTCCACGCCCAGAAATACTTGTGGTTATTATTAACGAGCCCTCTTTTCCAGCGTTTGCAATAATCTCTGCTTCATTTTCATGATTTTTAGCATTTAAAACTTCATGTTCAATATTTTCTCTATTTAAAAGTTTTGAATAGATCTCTGATTTGTTAATGCTTGAAGTAAAAACTAAAAGAGGCTGACCAGTTTGATGAGACTCCTTTATTTTTTTTATTATCGCCTGATTTTTTTCTTCTTCTGTTCTAAATATTTGGTCATTATAATCCTTACGTATCATTGGATTATTGGTGGGAACTACTACTACAGGTAAATTATAAATTTCATAAAATTCCTCAGCTTCTGTGGCGGCAGTTCCAGTACAACCTGATATTTTTTTATATAGTTTAAAATAATTTTGATAAGTTATGGATGCTAAGGTTTGGTTTTCTGCTTGAATTTCAATTTTTTCTTTTGCTTCTAAAGCCTGATGTAATCCATCTCCAAATCTTCTGCCCTCAAGAATTCTACCTGTTAACTCATCAATAATTTTTAAACTGTTATCTCTAACAATATAATCTTTACCTTTCTCAAATAAATGATTGGCCTTCAATCCTTGATTTACATGATGAACTAAAGCTAAGTTCTCTGGATCATAAAAATTATTATTTTTTAATATTCCAGCGTTAGAAAAGATTTTTTCAACATTATTTATTCCATCGTTTGTAAGTAGAATATTCTTATCTTTTTCATCAATTTCATAATCATCTTTTTTTAATTGTTTTACCAGTTTATCAATTGCTAAATATTGGTTTGATTTATCTTCAGCGGCGCCTGAAATTACCAAGGGTGTTCTGGCCTCATCAATTAAACATGAATCGATTTCATCTACAATTGAATAGTGGTGTTCTCTTTGAACTTTCTCTTCATTAGAATATTTCATATTATCTCTAAGATAGTCAAAACCTAATTCACTATTAGTTGCATAAGTAATATCGTAATTATAATTTTTTTTTCTCTCAAAATCATCTTGATCATTATTAATGAACCCTGATGTTAAGCCTAAAAAATTATAAATTTGACCCATTTCTTGGGAGTCTCTTTTTGCCAGATAATCGTTAACAGTCACTACATGAACTCCTTTTTCATTAAGTGCATTTAGGTAAGCAGATAAGACAATAGTTAAAGTTTTACCTTCACCAGTTCTCATTTCTGCAATCTTATTTTCATGAAGGACTATTCCACCAATTAACTGAACATCATAATGACGTTCATTTCGCGATCTCCTTGAAGCCTCTCTGACTAAAGCAAAAGCCTCTGGTAAAATCTGATCTAATGTTCCTTTATTTCTAATTTTTTCTTTTAATTCCAAAGTTTTTTTGGGAAAATCCTTATCTTTTAATTTTGTGAATTTCTCTTCTAATATATTTATTTTATTTACAATTTTGCCAATTTTATCCAGCTCTTTTTGATTGCCAGATTTGATAAATTTAGTAATAAAGCCTAAAGGATTAAACATTGGTTTTTGGTATATGATTTACTTATAAGTTTTAATATAGTTATTAAATAATTATTTTAAATAGCATGGGAATTAATATATCTAATTTTTTAACTTCTAAATCAAAAAATCGTAAAATGATTGAATTTCAAGATTTAGACCATTTAGATGGATTATCAATGTCTACTATCAGTGCTAATTTATATAAAACTAACAGGGATGATTTGGTTATGTTTTATTTTCGAGAAGGGGCAAATTTTGCTTCTGTCTATACTCAGTCAAAAATTATCTCTGAGAATATTAAATGGAACTTAAATCAAAAAGCAAAAAAAATTTTTTCATTATTAGTTAATACTAGAAATGCCAATTCATTCACGGGTGAGCACGGCTACCAAAGTATGCAAAATATTTCTGAAGTAATCTCTCAAGAACTAACAAAAAAACAAAAAGAAGATGAAGATAACCCAGTAAATATTAAACCTAGAAATATAATGTTTGGATGTACGGGTACTATTGGAGAAAAATTTCCATTAGATAAAATTAAATCAAAGATACCAGATTTAATTAAGAATATTAAATATATCCAAAATAAATATATATGGATGAAAGCTGCACTTGGAATAATGACAACTGATACACAGCCTAAAATGGCAATGGAAGAGTGTGAAATTGGAAAGACTCCAGTTAAGATTTATGGAGTTGCGAAAGGTTCAGGTATGATTCAGCCAAACATGGCAACGACACTAGGATATATTTTTACTGATGCAGATTTGTCAAATGATATATTAAGTAAATTATTAAAAAAAAATATTGAGAATACATTTAATGCAATTAGTTGTGATGGGGACACAAGTACCAATGACATGATTTCAATTTTTTCAACAGGTAAAGTAAAACATGGAAAAATTAACAATATTTCAGAAAAAAAATTAAAAAATTTTGATGAAGCTTTGAATAAGGTTTTATTAAATTTAGCTAAGAGAGTGGTGGCAGATGGAGAGGGAGCTTCCAAATTTATAACTGTTAAAATTTTTAAATCTAAAACCGAACAAGAAGCAAAAAAGATTGCCTTTTCAATTGCAAATTCAGCTTTAGTAAAAACAGCAATAGCTGGAGAAGATCCTAATTGGGGAAGGGTAATCATGGCTATCGGTAAATCAGAGACAACCATTAACTTAAAAAAATTATCAATTAAATTTGGAGAGATTGATATTATTCAAAATGGAAAACTTTCTAGCCAGTATAGCGAAAAAGAAACAGCTAATTATATGAAAAATACAAATATTGAAATCAACGTTAATGTTGCAAGTGGAAATAAGAATTTTACAGCATACACAATGGATTTAACTAAAAAATACATTGAGATTAACGCAGATTATAGAAGTTAGAAACATTGAAATTTAAAATAGAATAACTAAATTAATTTTATGATCAAATACAGTTTAATTTGTAAGGATTGTGACATAACCTTCGAAAGTTGGTTTGCAAGCTCACAGGAGTATGAAAAATTAAAAAAAAAAAAATTGTTAAATTGTTATAACTGCAATTCACTAAAGGTAGATAAGAGTTTAATGGCCCCTAGTATAAACAAAAAAACTTATGATAAAACTGAAAAAGAATTTAAGAAATATAAAAAGATTAAGAAAGCGAATACAAATTATCAGAATTTTATAAAAAATAATTTTAAATATGTTGGTGAAAACTTTGCTTATGAGGCAAGATCTATTCATTATAATGGTGAAAAAAAAAAGAGGGGTATTTATGGCACAGCATCAAAAAAAGATTTAAAGGAACTTAAGGAAGAAGGGATCGGCACCCAAACGATACCCTGGATAGAGGATAGCAGTAATTAATTTTTAATAAATTTAGCAATATAGTTTATAGATTTATCTCTACTGACATTCCACTTATCCAAAAGTAAATTGAATTTCATTCCATCAATTCGATCTAATTTAAGATTATTCTTTTTAAGAATATTAATTAAATCATCTGGTTTTATAAATTTCTCCCATTCGTGTGTTCCAATTGGAAGCCAACGCAAAACATACTCAGCTCCAACAACAGCAAATATGTAAGATTTTAGAGTTTTATTTAATGTAGCAACAAACATTATACCGTTTTTTTTTAAAAGGTTAGAGCAAGACTTTAAAAAAAATTCAACATCTTCAACATGTTCAACAATTTCCATATTTAGAATTACATCAAATTTTTTTTTTATTTTTAGTTTTTCAGGTGAAGTGCATAAATATCTTATTTTAAGATTATTTTTTTTAGAATGAAGTTTTGCAATACTAATATTTTTTTTAGATGCATCTATTGCAGTAACATCAGCTCCTAATCTACACATTGGTTCAGATAGCAATCCACCTCCACAACCAATATCTAGAATTTTAATATTTTTTAGGGGAGTTTTTTTTTGATTTATTTTGAATGTTTTAACTATATTTTCTTTAATATATAAAATTCTAATAGGGTTAAATTTATGTAAAGGTTTAAACTTGCCATTTGGATTCCACCATTCCTCAGCAATTTTTGAAAATTTTTCAATTTCTTTAGAGTTTACACTATTCATAATTAACAATTAGTTGACATAACAATTAAGATGCATTTTATCAAATATAAATTAAATTAAATTTTTTTTATAGAATTATGAGAACAATTATACTTAAATTTGGTGGCACTTCTGTGGGGTCTATAGACAGAATAAAGAAAATTACTCAAATAATTTTAAATCACAAAAAAAAGAAGAATAGAGTTATAGTTATTTCTTCAGCAATGAGAGGAGTTACAAATGATTTGGTTAAAAAATCAAAATTAATAAGTAATAATTTTAATAAAGCAGAATATGATGTGCTTGTCTCGTCAGGTGAGCAAGTGGCATGTGCCTTAATAGCTGGAAGGCTTAATCATCTTGGCTTCAAAGCAAGATCATGGATGTCTTGGCAAATACCAATCGTAACTGACGGTCCATACTCTGATGCAAGAATAGATAAAATTTTAACTAAAGATCTACAAAAATATTTAAAGTCTGGTGGAATACCAGTGGTGACGGGCTTTCAGGGTGTAAATAATGACTCGAGGATAACAACGCTGGGTAGAGGTGGCTCAGATGCATCTGCAATTATGATTGCAAAATTTTTAAAAGCAGATGAGTGCATAATCTATACAGATGTAGATGGCATATATACGACCGACCCAAGACTTCACAAGAAAGCAAAAAAAATTAAACAAATTGAATATGATGAAATGTTAGAAATGGCATCTTTAGGTTCTAAAGTTATGCAACCAACATCTGTTCAAGATGCTAAGTTAAACAATATTGACATAAGTGTAAAATCATCATTTATTAAAAAATCAGGAACCCTAATTACAAAAAGCTTTAAGAAAAAAGAATTTAGCAATCAAATAATTACAGGAATATCCTCAACAAAAGATGATGCCAAGATTACAATAGTAGGGGTTAAAGACAAACCAGGAGTAGCTGCCTTAATTTTTGAACCATTATCAAAAAATTTGATAAATATTGATATGGTAGTTCAAAACATTTCATCGGATGGCAAAGAAACAGATTTAACTTTTACAATAAAATCTGAAGATGTTAAAAAAACAGAAAAAATAATTAGAGAAAATAAGGATATATCTTATAGAAAAATATCTTTTGCTAAAAATTTAGCAAAAATTTCAATTATTGGAGTTGGTATGATAACAACCCCGGGAATAACCTATAGAATGTTTAAAGCATTAGCCTCTAAAAAAATAAACATAATGGTAATATCCACTTCAGAGATTAAAATTTCTGTTTTAATTTCATCAAAACTTACAAAGAAAGCTATAGCTGTTTTGCATAAAGAGTTTAAATTAGATTAAATAAATGAGTGTTAGACCTTTTAGAGATATTAAGCGAAGAAAGACTAAAGTGATCAATGTAGGTGATGTAAAAATTGGTGGAGAGAATCCTATCTCTGTGCAGTCTATGACAAATACCTTAACAACAGATATCAAAGCCACAATCAATCAAATTAATGATATTGCCAAAGAAGGTGCAGATATTGTAAGGGTGTCTTGTCCAGATAAAGAGTCTACTGCTGCACTGAAAGAAATTGTTAAACATGTGCCAATTCCTATTGTTGCAGATATACATTTTCATTACAAAAGAGCAGTCGAGGCAGCCGAGAGTGGAGCAAAATGTTTAAGAATTAATCCTGGAAATATAGGGAATAAAGTAAAAATTCATGAAGTTTTAAGTGCAGCAAAAAATAATGATTGTTCTGTAAGAATAGGAGTTAATGCTGGTTCTTTAGAAAGAGACATCTTAGAAAAATTTAAAGAACCTTGTCCAGAAGCTTTGGTGGAAAGTGCATTAAGAAATATAAAAATTTTAGAAGATCAAGATTTTTTTAATTTTAAAGTAAGTGTAAAATCCTCGGATGTTTTCTTGTCGATTGCTGCATATCGCCAACTTTCTAAAGTAACGGACTATCCATTGCATCTTGGAATAACTGAAGCTGGGAGTTTTGTATCAGGAAGCATAAAATCATCCATAGGTGTGGGATCTCTTTTAATGGATGGAATAGGAGATACTATAAGAATTTCTTTATCAGATGACCCACCAAAAGAAATTAAAGTTGGAAACGAAATATTAAAATCTTTAAATTTGAGAAATAGAGGTGTAAAAATTATATCTTGCCCTTCATGTGCTAGACAAGCTTTTAAGGTGATTGATACTGTTAAAGTTTTAGAAGAAAAACTATCTCACATTAAAACTCCAGTTACATTGTCAATTATAGGGTGTGTTGTAAATGGCCCAGGAGAGGCAGCTATGACAGATGTAGGTATTACTGGTGGTGGAAAGGGTAACAATATGCTCTATTTATCTGGTGTTCAGTCAGAAAAAGTCTTAACAGATGATATTATTAAAAAAGTTGTCTCAGAGGTTGAAAAGAAAGCTTCTGAATTAGAAAACAAATAAATGATCCCACAAAAAACAATAGAAGATTTAATTAGTAAGCACGCAATATTAGAAAAAGAATTATCTTCAGGGATGGTAGATAAAAAGACTTTTGCTGAAAAATCTAAAGAATATTCTGATTTAAATGAGGTAATTGATAATGCTAAAAAATATGTATCTTATGAAGGTAATAAATTAGATCTCCAAAAAATTTTAGATGATAAAAGTTCAGATGAAGAACTAATGAAAATGGCTGAAATAGAACTAAATGATCTTAATCTAGAAAAAGAAAAAAATGAAAAAAAATTAAAGTTATTTTTATTACCAAAAGATGAGGCAGATAAAAAGGATGCCATTATTGAAATTAGGGCTGGAACAGGCGGATTAGAAGCAAGTTTATTTGCATCTGACCTTTTTAAAATGTATGAAAAAGTTAGTCATAAAAAAAAATGGACTGTTGAACTAATTTCTATTTCCAGAAGTGAAGCTGGAGGACTAAAAGAGGTTATTGCTTCAATTAAAGGTAGCAATATTTATTCAACTTTAAAATATGAAAGCGGCGTTCATAGAGTCCAAAGAGTACCAGATACAGAAACTCAGGGTAGAGTCCATACTTCAGCTGCAACAGTTGCTGTTTTGCCTGAGGCAGAAGAGGTGGATTTAAAGATTAATGACTCTGATCTTAGAATTGATGTATTCAGAGCAGGAGGTCCAGGTGGCCAATCAGTAAATACAACCGACAGCGCGGTTAGGATCACACATATTCCAACTGGCTTATCAGTATCTCAACAAGATGAGAAATCACAACATAAGAATAAAGCTAAAGGTATGAAAATTTTAAGAGCTCGATTATATGAATTAGAAAGATCTAGAATAGATCAAGAGAGATCTCAAGATAGAAAAAGCAAAATAGGAACAGGAGATAGATCTGAAAGAATTAGAACTTATAATTTCCCCCAGGGTAGAGTCACAGATCACAGAATAAATTTAACCTTACATAAGCTAGAAGCGTTTTTAGAGGGAGAAGCATTTGATGAAATGATAGAGTCGTTAACTCTGCAGGCCCAAGAAGAAAGTCTTGGCAATTTGAGTTAATTATGAGGTTAGAATTAGCTATTAATGATGCTTATCAAAAATTGAAAAAAAATAATATTAAATCTGCTTTGCTTGATAGTGAGTTATTATTATCAAAAGCTATTAGCAAAAGTAGAGAATTTATTATCTTAAACGCAAAGCATGACATTAATGAAAAAGATTATTATTATTTTCAACAGCTGATTAATCAACGCTCAAAAGGTAAACCAATAGCATATTTAACTGGTAAAAAATTTTTTTGGAAATATGAATTTATAATTAATGATAAAGTGCTAATTCCGAGACCCGATACAGAGATTATTATTGAGCAAGTTTTAAGTATTTATAAAAAAAAGAGCAATATTAATTTCTTAGATATTGGATTTGGCTCAGGATGTATTTTACTTTCAATTCTAAAAGAAAGAAAAGATTTTAAAGCAACAGGTGTTGATATTAGCAGTTATGCTTTAAAAACATGTAATATTAATGCTTATAAATTGGGAGTAAAGAATAGAGTTAAACTATTCAAATCAGACATTGACAAATTCACAAATGGCAAATATGATTTAATTATATCGAATCCTCCTTATATAAAAAAATTAGATTTAAAATATTTGGAAAAAGATGTAATTAAGTTTGAGCCAAAGTTAGCTCTTAATGGTGGATTAGATGGATTATCAGAAATCAGAAAAATAATTAACAAATCGTCTGAACTGATAAAAAATGGTGGTAAATTAATTTTAGAAATTGCCTACAACCAAAAAAAAGAGGTTAAAAAAATATTAAGAAATAATAGCTTTTATATTAATTCGGTAATCAAAGATTTAGCAAAAAATGACCGATGCATAATTAGCACAAAAATAGAGAAATAACTTATGGTGACATTTAGAAACAACAACAACCCTAGAAGAAATACTTTTAGAAGAAATGATAGAAACTTTAAATCTAGCAGTGTTAGACCAAAATATGGATCAAGTTTTTCTAGCAACGAAAATTTTCAAAGAAACATTCCAGGTAGAAATAACCATAATGCTTCAAAATTAATTGAAAAATATGATAATTTAGCTAGAGAAGCCTTAACAAGTGGAGATAAGATTTTATCCGAAAACTATTATCAACATGCTGACCATTTTAAAAGAATATTAAATGAGCAAGAAAGCTACAAAAAAGAAAGATTTTTAGCAGTATCTGCTGAAATTGAAAAAAATAATGAAAATAACAAAGTAGATGAAAAGATAAAAAAAGAAGAAACTAAAGAGGATGTTAAAAAAGATACTAAAGAAGAAGCTAAAGAGGATGTTAAAAAAGATACTAAAGAAGAGGTAATTAGTAAAAAAGAAGCAGATGAAGTGAAGGTCGCTGCAGCCAAGTAATTAGTTTAAACCAATAATTTTTTCCGATTTTAACACATCTATTTTTATTTTTTTAATCTCAAATATTTTTCTCTCTTCACCTTTTAAGATTTTTCCTGATGGTAATTTAAGCTTTTGAGAGTTAACTTTTTTTCCACTTACAATTACCTCATAATGCAGATGAGGACCTGTTGAATTTCCTGTTGAACCAACAAAGCCTATTGTTTGACCTTGTTTAACTCTTATGCCTTTTCTAACACCATTGGCAAACTTTGACATATGCGCGTATATAGTTTCGTATGTAGAATTGTGTTTTATCACAACACAATTTCCTCCACCTCCACACCACCCAGCCTTTTTTATTATTCCTGAACCTGAAGCCATAATCTGAGTGCCCATAGGCGCAGCAAAGTCTGTACCACGATGCATTTTATTGAATCCGTCAATTGGATGTTTTCTCATTCCAAATGGAGAGGACAATCTTGCACCATTAATTGGCGTTTTCATTAATGCTTTTTGAATGCTTTTTCCGTTTTTATTGTAGTGTCCCGCAACCCCTTCTTGATCAGAATAATAAAGAGAGTTATCTTCCCCACTTAAAATCAAATTCGCAAATAATATATTTCCTGTTTCAATCCTTCTTCCATTTTGATCAATAAAGATTTCATACATAACTTGAAATCGATCTAGTTTTTTAATATCTCTTTGAAAATCAACCTGAAAACCATAAATTCTTGCTAATTCTATAATTGTATTTGGAGGTATTTTCTTATCAGTGGCTGATTTATACAAGCTTTGACGAATTATATTTTCTTGATACACAATCTTTTTATCTAGTTTAGTCAATAAGATTTCTTGTTCAAAATTATTTTCCACTTCATTTCTAGTCAAAAGAATCTTTTCTTTATTTGATATTTGTAATATAAATTTTTTTATAGAATTATCTGACTGATCAATTGTGAAATAAATCTTTTGATCTGCATTTAACTTATTTAAATCTATTTTTTCTAAGAGTTTATTTCTTAAAATTTGAATTTCTTTTTTATTAACTGAGTATTGATTTAAGATGTTATCAAATGTTTCACCATCCTTAATCTGATGTCTTATTTTTTTGAATTTTGGTTCTAAATTATTTAATAAATAATCTGCTGTTTTTTTTAAATAAATGTTATTAATTAATTCTTTATAATCACCACCCAATCTTTCTTTTGTGTGATTGTAGTAGCTTGTAAAAAAAATAGTTATTACAATAAGAAAACTTAATGCTAAAATTTCATTTTTATTTTTGATGTTAAATTTTAATTTTTTACCAATTAAATTTTCAAACACATCGACCTTAGTTTTGTTATAAAATAAACTTAATTGCTTATTATCTTTTTTCATTTATTAATTTTTAATTTGCAATTATTAGTTTAGCATTCATGAAAAATCAAAAAAAACCCTTAAAAATATGATGTTTTTGAATGTATTTTTATTCTTAAACGCTTGATTTCCTATAATTTTAGCCTATAAGCATCAAACTTTCTCAGTGAATTATTGTACTTACAATAAATTAGTGAGGATTACTGGGCCTTTTTTGCTCAGTTAGCTATTTAAAAAGTAAAAATTTAAGAAGAGAAGTGTGGACGGTTAAGGTTACCAAAATTTGTCGTACACACTTCAAAATCGTATGAGCTGTATTCTTACAGCTTATATATGAAGCTAGTGTGCGCCGTTTTTTAACTTGAGAGTTTGATCATGGCTCAGAACGTACGCTGGCGGCACGCCTAACACATGCAAGTCGAACGAAGTAGCAATACTTAGTGGCAGACGGGT